>JADMIO010796449.1_pt1 | contig 122865 bp, 106 predicted proteins | sample 8958161 | NCBI WGS metagenome assembly JADMIO01 (sample SAMN16585339, study PRJNA669376) | soil metagenome | isolation source: Crop rotation soil | place: USA: Cullars Rotation, Alabama | collected 2011 | reverse complement strand
CTTTCCCGTAAACTTCACATCCCGACCACATACAGGCAAAGTAATGGCATTACCGCGAGCCATTACTCCTACGCGCGCAATTAACGAATCCACCATCGGGGCAGCTGGTGTCGATAACGAAGTATCTTCAACCGGTTGAGTATTGAGCGTATGTTTTGGAATAACAGGCGCACGCTTCATTATCTAATCTCCCAGCGTGGTTTAATCAGACGATCGAAAATTTCATTGCAGACAGGTTCCCAAATAGAAAGAGCATTTCTCCAGGCACCAGTTGAAGAGCGTTGATCAATGGCCTGTTCAAAAACAGTTCTCATCCGGATCTGACCTTTACCAACTTCATCCGTTTCACGTACAACATTTTTTAGAACCATGCTTCCCCAGGCATCCCGAATTTGCTCCTCCATCCACGGGGACTGAGAGCCATTACTATTGCTGTATTTGGTAAGCAAAATACGTACATCAGGCTCGAACCCTTTAAGATCAACGTTCTTGAGCAGATCACGAAGCATATCGAAAAACTGCAGTGCGGAGGTGTAGTCAAACAACTCAGCAGGCGTGGGAACAATCAGCACATCAGCAGCACATACGACATTAATCGTGCCGATACCCAGGTTAGGCGCGCTGTCAATAACTATGACATCATAGTCATGAGCAACAGTTTCAATGGCCAGTCGGAGCATCAGGTGTGGATCGGTGGGCAGTTTACCTTCATCAAATTTGCCCATTAACTCAGTTTCAATACGGTGCAGAGCCAGACAGGAAGGAATAATGTCAAGCCCCGGCCAGCAAGTGGGCTTTATTGCATAAGTGACATCGTCCTTTTCCCCAAGATAGAAAGGCAGGAGAGTGTCTTCTGCATGAATATGAAGATCTGGTACCCATCCGTGATACATTGAGGCTGTTCCCTGGGGGTCGTTACCTTCCACGAGCAAAACACGTAGCCCCTTCAGAGCCAGATCCTGAGCAAGATGAACAGAAACTGAGGTTTTGTAAACGCCTCCTTTATGGGCAGCAACCCCGATCACCGGTGGAAATACGTCTTCAGCACGTCGCAATCGCGTACCAAACACATCACGCATATGATTAATTTGTTCAATTGTATAACCAACACGTTGCTCAACCCGTCCTCGAATTTCCATATCCGGGTGCGGTAGTCGCCCTGCTTTCTCGGCATCTCTGATAGCCTGAGAAGAAACCCCAACTAAATCCGCTGCTTCACCTATTCTCCAGCGCCGGGTTATTTTCCTCGCTTCCGGGCTGTCATCATTAAACTGTGCAATGGCGATAGCCTTCGTCATTTCATGACCAGCGTTTATGCACTGGTTAAGTGTTTCCATGAGTTTCATTCTGAACATCCTTTAATCATTGCTTTGCGTTTTTTTATTAAATCTTGCAATTTACTGCAAAGCAACAACAAAATCGCAAAGTCATCAAAAAACCGCAAAGTTGTTTAAAATAAGAGCAACACTACAAAAGGAGATAAGAAGAGCACATACCTCAGTCACTTATTATCACTAGCGCTCGCCGCAGCCGTGTAACCGAGCATAGCGAGCGAACTGGCGAGGAAGCAAAGAAGAACTGTTCTGTCAGATAGCTCTTACGCTCAGCGCAAGAAGAAATATCCACCGTGGGAAAAACTCCAGGTAGAGGTACACACGCGGATAGCCAATTCAGAGTAATAAACTGTGATAATCAACCCTCATCAATGATGACGAACTAACCCCCGATATCAAGTCACATGACGAAGGGAAAGAGAAGGAAATCAACTGTGACAAACTGCCCTCAAATTTGGCTTCCTTAAAAATTACAGTTCAAAAAGTATGAGAAAATCCATGCAGGCTGAAGGAAACAGCAAAACTGTGACAAATTACCCTCAGTAGGTCAGAACAAATGTGACGAACCACCCTCAAATCTGTGACAGATAACCCTCAGACTATCCTGTCGTCATGGAAGTGATATCGCGGAAGGAAAATACGATATGAGTCGTCTGGCGGCCTTTCTTTTTCTCAATGTATGAGAGGCGCATTGGAGTTCTGCTGTTGATCTCATTAACACAGACCTGCAGGAAGCGGCGGCGGAAGTCAGGCATACGCTGGTAACTTTGAGGCAGCTGGTAACGCTCTATGATCCAGTCGATTTTCAGAGAGACGATGCCTGAGCCATCCGGCTTACGATACTGACACAGGGATTCGTATAAACGCATGGCATACGGATTGGTGATTTCTTTTGTTTCACTAAGCCGAAACTGCGTAAACCGGTTCTGTAACCCGATAAAGAAGGGAATGAGATATGGGTTGATATGTACACTGTAAAGCCCTCTGGATGGACTGTGCGCACGTTTGATAAACCAAGGAAAAGATTCATAGCCTTTTTCATCGCCGGCATCCTCTTCAGGGCGATAAAAAACCACTTCCTTCCCCGCGAAACTCTTCAATGCCTGCCGTATATCCTTACTGGCTTCCGCAGAGGTCAATCCGAATATTTCAGCATATTTAGCAACATGGATCTCGCAGATACCGTCATGTTCCTGTAGGGTGCCATCAGATTTTCTGATCTGGTCAACGAACAGATACAGCATACGTTTTTGATCCCGGGAGAGACTATATGCCGCCTCAGTGAGGTCGTTTGACTGGACGATTCGCGGGCTATTTTTACGTTTCTTGTGATTGATAACCGCTGTTTCCGCCATGACAGATCCATGTGAAGTGTGACAAGTTTTTAGATTGTCACACTAAATAAAAAAGAGTCAATAAGCAGGGATAACTTTGTGAAAAAACAGCTTCTTCTGAGGGCAATTTGTCACAGGGTTAAGGGCAATTTGTCACAGACAGGACTGTCATTTGAGGGTGATTTGTCACACTGAAAGGGCAATTTGTCACAACACCTTCTCTAGAACCAGCATGGATAAAGGCCTACAAGGCGCTCTAAAAAAGAAGATCTAAAAACTATAAAAAAAATAATTATAAAAATATCCCCGTGGATAAGTGGATAACCCCAAGGGAAGTTTTTTCAGGCATCGTGTGTAAGCAGAATATATAAGTGCTGTTCCCTGGTGCTTCCTCGCTCACTCGACCGGGAGGGTTCGAGAAGGGGGGGCACCCCCCTTCGGCGTGCGCGGTCACGCGCACAGGGCGCAGCCCTGGTTAAAAACAAGGTTTATAAATATTGGTTTAAAAGCAGGTTAAAAGACAGGTTAGCGGTGGCCGAAAAACGGGCGGAAACCCTTGCAAATGCTGGATTTTCTGCCTGTGGACAGCCCCTCAAATGTCAATAGGTGCGCCCCTCATCTGTCAGCACTCTGCCCCTCAAGTGTCAAGGATCGCGCCCCTCATCTGTCAGTAGTCGCGCCCCTCAAGTGTCAATACCGCAGGGCACTTATCCCCAGGCTTGTCCACATCATCTGTGGGAAACTCGCGTAAAATCAGGCGTTTTCGCCGATTTGCGAGGCTGGCCAGCTCCACGTCGCCGGCCGAAATCGAGCCTGCCCCTCATCTGTCAACGCCGCGCCGGGTGAGTCGGCCCCTCAAGTGTCAACGTCCGCCCCTCATCTGTCAGTGAGGGCCAAGTTTTCCGCGAGGTATCCACAACGCCGGCGGCCGGCCGCGGTGTCTCGCACACGGCTTCGACGGCGTTTCTGGCGCGTTTGCAGGGCCATAGACGGCCGCCAGCCCAGCGGCGAGGGCAACCAGCCGAGGGCTTCGCCCTGTCGCTCGACTGCGGCGAGCACTACTGGCTGTAAAAGGACAGACCACATCATGGTTCTGTGTTCATTAGGTTGTTCTGTCCATTGCTGACATAATCCGCTCCACTTCAACGTAACACCGCACGAAGATTTCTATTGTTCCTGAAGGCATATTCAAATCGTTTTCGTTACCGCTTGCAGGCATCATGACAGAACACTACTTCCTATAAACGCTACACAGGCTCCTGAGATTAATAATGCGGATCTCTACGATAATGGGAGATTTTCCCGACTGTTTCGTTCGCTTCTCAGTGGATAACAGCCAGCTTCTCTGTTTAACAGACAAAAACAGCATATCCACTCAGTTCCACATTTCCATATAAAGGCCAAGGCATTTATTCTCAGGATAATTGTTTCAGCATCGCAACCGCATCAGACTCCGGCATCGCAAACTGCACCCGGTGCCGGGCAGCCACATCCAGCGCAAAAACCTTCGTGTAGACTTCCGTTGAACTGATGGACTTATGTCCCATCAGGCTTTGCAGAACTTTCAGCGGTATACCGGCATACAGCATGTGCATCGCATAGGAATGGCGGAACGTATGTGGTGTGACCGGAACAGAGAACGTCACACCGTCAGCAGCAGCGGCGGCAACCGCCTCCCCAATCCAGGTCCTGACCGTTCTGTCCGTCACTTCCCAGATCCGCGCTTTCTCTGTCCTTCCTGTGCGACGGTTACGCCGCTCCATGAGCTTATCGGGTCCACTCGCGAACGCAGAAAGGCCCACCCGAAGGTGAGCCAGTGTGATTACATTTGCGGCCTAACTGTGGCCAGTCCAGTTACGCTGGAGTCACTAGTATTTAGGTGACACTATAGAAGCGGCCGCGACAACTTGTCCACGTGGAATTCTAAGCTTAGGATCCCAATGTGCTGGAAAGGCACTCTTGAGGCCGGTGGTAAAAGACAGCCGGCCTGCCTTGCTGTTGACCGCAACCACATCATCCAGCCCGGGTTCATAGATCGGGATGCCGCCAGCCTTGAGCGTCTCGACCTTGCCGGCATCCTTGTCGATGCAAATCACCTCATGGCCGAACTCCGACAAACAGGCGCCGGAAACCAGGCCCACATACCCCGTGCCGATAATGGCGATACGCATGGAATCTCCTACTGATTGTGCTTTTTTTGGACTGGACTTGTTTCAATTACAAGCGGTTTGCGGGCCGCCCGTGCCGATCTGGCCTTGCAAGAACCGGGTCGCGGAACCTTATATCCGGCTCGTGCGCCGGTGGATCGCAATAGAGCGGGATGATACGCGACGCCGCGATGCCACCCTTCAAAAGTGCCTCGACGATCTGTTTTTCACTGACATAAGACGAAATGATGACGGGCGTGAACTGGGTGCGGGCGAACAGCTCCTCGGGGCTGATCACCGGTTTGCCGGCCAGCATTTGTCCCCATTTTTTTGGGTCGCGGTCGGCGATGGCAATCACCTGCTGCGCCACATCGGTGCAGTCGAACAATTGCGAGGTGTGGATTCCGGCACCGTAGAGAAAGACCGGCTGGCGAATGCGTTTCAAGCGTTCGGATGTGGCGGCCCACAGGGCTTTGTCGCATGCAACATAGGTGTGCGCCAGCCGCATACCGGGGGATGGCTCAAGAGAGACGGGGAGCATGGCGCGGTCTGCGGTTTTGCGCGCGGCGATGGCGATGACCGGATAATGTTCTTCACGCATTTCGATGCGACTTTCCACCGGCTCGAAACCGGACCCGCGCAGCATTCCTTCCAGAATGTGGGGCTGGTAATAGTGCAAATGCTCGAAGGTGAACCAGCCGGGCGGCAGCAGTTCGGGCGCCACCGCGCAGGGCACTTCAAGCACCAGATGGCCATTGGGCGCCAGCGCGGCATGAAACCGGGCGAGCGCCGCTGGCGGGTCGTGAAGATGTTCCAGGACATGACAGGCCAGTATCAGGTCGAGATTTTCCTGGCCCGAGACGGCGCTTTCCTCGTCGCCCAGATCGACGCCGATATTGAAGATCGCCTGGGCTTGCGAAACCGCGGAAGGTGATGGGTCGCAGCCCCGCACCTGCCAGCCTTGCTTGCGGAACTGATGCAACATGGCGCCCGACGCACAGCCCACTTCATAGGCGCGCCCCGGCGCGAGACCAAGACCGCCTACCAAGGCCAAGAATCTTTGGGCATGACGGGACGGCGGCGCGGCGCGAAGGCGCTCGGCGGTGCCGAATACCTCATAGGCCGCGAAAGTCCGGTAGTGATGCGCCATCAATTCGGGAGCCACTTGCGGCCATTGCTGCAGATGGCCGCAGGTGCGGCACAGGCTGAAATCGATCCGGCAGGAATCGTCCCGGTTCAGCAGCGCAAGCGATTGGGTTTGAACGATTTCCCGATCGCCGTTCTTGCACAGGGCGCAATGCCCGATTGCGTCGGGAGCGCCCATCTCAGCGGTGTGCGAATTGGGCCAGGTCATTGGCGAAGCGCGGCATCACCGCGTCCCAGTCGCCGAATTTTTCCGGCCAATAGACGCGTGTTTTCGGATGCCAGGGATATTCCGCCGTTCCCAGCTGCGGCCAGCCGAAACCCACCGAGAGAAACCAGACTTCCGTACCCACGCTGGCGGCGGTATGGGCGGCCGCCGTGGGAGCGGACACCACCAGATCCAGCGCCTGGCAAAGCGCCGCGGTGCCGTCGATATCGTCTTTCAGGTCCAGCCCTTCGACCTGATGGATATCGACGCCGAATTTTTCCTTGGCGCGCGCAATGTCGGGGGCGCTGTCGCCATATTGCAGATTGACGAACGTGATGCCGGGAGTCCCCAGCAGATCGCCCCAGGCGTCGATGGGCGAGAAGTATTTGGCCCGCTTGCCGCTCATCAGCATGGAGCGCCAGCAAATGCCGACTTTCTTGCCGGGAATCGCCGCCAGTTTTTCCTTGTAGAAGGCTACCCGCGCCGGGTCCGGTTTCAGGAAGGGCTTGCGCGGGAAATCGGCCACGGACTTGCGGTAGTGTTGCAGCGCAGAGCCCATCGGCGCCCAAAAATCCGGCTTGTTGTCCTTGGAGGCGAAGGGGACCAGGCGCAGCGCCTTGTTGCCATTCTCGTCGATCAGGGTGCGGTCATCATAGGTGCCCACTTCCGCTTTGGGATAGGCGCGCCGGTACAAGGGTATCAGGCGCGGATCGACGCAAATCTGCAGCTTGCCGCTGTCGCCGACCGCCGCCAGGGCGTCCGGGATGATGTTGGAGAACATGATCTCATCGCCCAGCCCCTGTTCGCCTACCAGCAACAGCGTCTTGCCGCGCACATCCTCGCCATGCCAGCGGGGCGCATCGATCATGTGATGAAAATAGCAGCGGAAGCGTTCATTGTTGCGCACTTCATATTCGCGGAAGCCTTCTTCCAGCTTGCCGAGTCCGATCAGGCATATGCTGCGCGAGTGCAAAGTTTCAATGCGCTCCGCAGGATCCACCACCAGTTCCAGCGCCTTGTCATAGGCGACCAAAGCCTTATCGAGCTGGCTGATATGCTGATAGGCATAGCCCAGATTGTGATAGGCGCGGGCGAAAGTGGGGGCGAGGCGGGCGGCTTCCTCGTAGAAAATCAAGCTTTCATCGGCCCGGCCGCCCTCGGCCAGCACGGTGGCCAGCGAATTCCACAGAATGGCTTCATTGGGCATGCGGAACAGCGCGGCGCGCAGGGTCTCGATCGCGTTCTCTTGCTGGCCCATGTCGCTCATCACGCTGCCCAGATTGTTGTAGCCCAGGGGCGAGTCGGGGCAGGCGGCAATATAAAGCTTGAACATCTTGGCGGCGCCGTCGGTCAGCTTCAGATTCCAGGCGGTAAGGCCGAGATTGATCAGCAGTTCGGGATCTTCGGGGTCCAGTTCGAAAGCGCGCTCATAGGTGATCAACGCCTTGTGGAGATGGCCCATGCGCTCCAGCGCCATGGCCAGCACATGGAATGCCTTGGGATTTCCGCCGTCGACGTCGGTGGCCTTCAAGGCCCATTGACCGGCCTTGACGATATCGCCCTTGCGCCAGGTCCGAATGGCGCGCTTAAGCAGGATGTTGGAACGGTGGCGGGTCTTTTCCCGCACAACCTCATTGACCAGCTCTTCCAATTTGTCGATCGCCTGGAGACGGGCATCCACCCCGGCAAGGGTGTCCAGTGTCGGCTGGGGCAAGGCGGCCATAGGGCTCTCGGCTTGAAATCGGCCTGCATCAAAGCGGTTTAAGGTTAATCACTCGTCAATGAAAAGGTTGAAAAATGGGGCGTTCGCCAAAGCTGTGCTCTTTTGGCGGTAAAAGTACAAAGCTGGGACCCGCATGAAAACTGCCCAATGCTTGGCCGCAGACTCCGCGCATCGCGGTCCCGTCATCGCGACCGTGGACGGCTATGACGTGATCGAGTGCGAAGCCTGCGGCTTTCGTCATATCGATCCGTTGTTCACCGACGCGGAGCTCAAGAAATTCTACGACGGCGAATTCTATGAAAAGGAGCGTCCCGACTATTTCGACCGCATGGAGGCGGACAAGGAATGGTGGATGCTGCGCTACCATCACTATTTCGGCCTGCTGGAAGCGCATGCGCCCAGGGACAACCGGCGGCGCATTTTGGATATCGGTTCGGGGCCCGGCTATTTCCTGGAGGCGGGCCGTGAGCGCGGCTGGCAAGTGCTCGGCTTTGAGCCTTCGAGCATTGCCTGTGATTACACCCGCTCGCGCGGCCTCGAAGTGGTCAACGACTTCTTCACCGCTGCCAAAGCCAAGGCGCATGGTCCGTTCGACGCCATATCCCTCAGCATGGTGCTGGAACATGTGCGCGATCCGATTGGGTTGATCGAGGAAGCGCGAAGCCTGCTGGTGCCGGGTGGGTTGCTGTTGCTGATCTCGCCCAACGATTTCAATCCGCTGCAGATGACCTTGTGGAAACAGCTTGGCTTTCAGCCCTGGTGGGTGAATCCCAGGCATCACTTGAACTATTTCGACACCGTATCGGCCGGGCGTTTTCTCAAGGCGCGGCGGTTTGAAATCTTGCATCTGGAAACCAGTTATCCGCTGGAGAATTTTCTGCTGGCGGGCCGCAATTATGTCGGCAATCCCGCCCTGGGGCGGGAATGCCACAACGAACGCAAGGCGTTCGAAAGTGTTTTGTTTCGCCACGACAAGCCGCGCATGGAGGCGTTGGCTGCCTCCTGGGCGGCGCAAGGTATCGGCCGCGAATTCATTGTTGTGGGGAAGAAGCCGTGAAGATTGTCGGATTGGTGCAGGCCCACCATCTGGGCTGGGCCGGGGCACAGGACCTGTCCCTGGCGCGGGTCGGCGGCAAATATGCCGTGGAGGAGGTGATCGACCGGCTCCAGGCCATGAAGCAGGTCGATACCGTTATCGTCGCTTTGCCCGACGATCCCGGCAATGAGATTTTTCGCGAGATCGCGGCTGCGCGCGGCGCTAGATGTTTTTTCGGTTCGCGAGAGAATGTGCTGGCGCGTGTGACCGCCGCCCTGGATTCGGCGGGCGCAGATGTCGCCGTGCATGTGATGGGGCAGCATTGTTTCATCGATACCGCGCTGCTCTCGGAGATGCTGGAGTTCATGCGCGAAAAGCGCGCCAAATTCGTTTCGCTTCCCGATGCTTTCACGCCTTACTTTGCGGGCAAGGTCTATAGCCGTGCGCTGCTGGCTGAAGTCGACGCCGCGATCCGTGCCCTGCCCGGCGACCAGGCGATCCATTTTGCCCGCTATGCCGCCTTTATCGAGCAGAACCGCGCTGTGTTCGGCGCTCTGGTTTATGAAAAGCTGCCGCAGTACGACCGCGACTATCTGCTCAAGGTTCGCGACATGGCGCGGGAGATTTTCTCCGACGATCGCATGCATGTGGATGCGTCGCAGGCCAGTAAAATCTCCAATCCCCTGTTTGAAAGCTACGAGTTCGCTCGCGGCCAGTTCGGAGTCGAGGACCGGGTGCTGGATATCGCCTGCGGCGACGGCTATGGCTGCCGCATCATGGCGGGAAATGTCGGCGCGGTGTTGGGCGTGGACATCAACCAGCCCCTGATTGCCGCCAATCAACAGAACAATGCGGCAGCGAACATCTCCTACGACGCCGGCGATTGCTTTGCGCTTTCACTGCCCGATGGGTCGGTCACCGGCGCCACGGCGATGGAATTTATCGAGCACATACCGGTGGATCAGGTCGACAACTTCGTCAAGGAAGTGCGCCGCGTGGTGGCGCCGGGCGGCAGCTTCATCTGTTCCACGCCGCAAAACAGTCATGGCGACATTCCCGTGGTGCCCTGGCATGTGAAGGAATATTCCGCTCCCGAATTGCGCGCGATCCTGGAGCGGCATTTTTCCAGCGTCAAAATCCTTTCCTCCAAATCCGGCGGCCGTCTCACCGAAAGCGAAACCGGACAGAAAATGGTAGCCCTATGTCGCTAGTCAAAACCGAAATCCGTGCCGCCGCCGCGCCCTGCGAGGGCGCCGATCTGGTGCTGGAGGCGTTCCTGCGCCATCAGGTCAAGCACGTCTTTATTTTTCCGGGCGGCACCATCGCGCCGATCCTGGACCGGATCGAAAAACGGTCCAGCATTGAGATCGTCTGTCCGCGCACCGAACAGGGCGCCGGCTATGCCGCGCTGGGCTATGCAAGGATGACCGGCGAGACGGCGGTGTTCATGGTGACATCGGGGCCTGGCGTGACCAATGCGGTGACCCCGGTGGCCGATGCCTATTACGACAATATTCCGTTGGTGGTGATCACGGGCCAGGTCGGCACCGGCGATATGCGCGGCGACCTCCCGGTCCGCCAACGCGGTTTCCAGGAAGTCGATACCATCGACTTGATGCGGCCCATCGCCAAGGCGGTTTTCCAGGTCACGGATATCCGCGATCTGTCCGATGTGATGGAGCAGGCCTTTTTCCTGGCTGGCGCCGGCCGCCAAGGTCCGGTGGTGGTGGATCTGCCGATGAATGTGCAGCGCGGCACCATCGATCCGTCCGATTGCCGCCCCGCGGTCAAGCGCACCGACGTGGTGCCGCATCTGCCGGCGGACAAAATCGAGAATTTGGCGCAATGGATCAGCGCGTCGGAACGTCCCGTGATCCTGGCCGGTGGCGGCGTCATCGCCTGCGGCGCGCATCAGGAATTGCGCGCGCTGGCGGACAAGTATCGCATCCCTGTTATCATGAGCATGCCGGGCATGGGTGCCTATCCGTCCGATGCGCCGCTGTCGCTGGGCCTGTGCGGCTATGCCGGCAGCCAATATGCCAATATGGCAATGTACAAATCCGACCTGTTGATCGGGGTCGGCACCACCTTCCATCTGCGCCAGACCGGCAGTCTGCCCGCCAAGACGGTGGAGAAGGGCCGCATCGCCCGCATCGACCTGGACATCAATGAATTGCGTCACAGCCGTGTGCCGTTGGACATGAATATTCATGCCGACGCCAAAGCCGCAATGACGGGCTTGGACCGGGCTTTGCAGACATTGCCGGCGCCGCGCACCGCCGCCTGGCTGGATCAGATCGCGGCTTGGAAGACCAAGTATCCCCTGCTGACCGGCAAGCCCAGCCCTTTGCCCAAGCCGCAGGATGTGATCGCCGCCGCCAATAGCGCAGTGCGCGCCAAGAAAGTGATCGTCACAACCGGTGTGGGCCAGCACCAGGTCTGGGTGCCGCGCCATTTCGATTTCGATGCCCCCGAGCGCGTGCTGCTGACCTCTTCGGGCCACGGCACCATGGGTTTCGACTTGCCCGCGGCGATTGGCGCCAAGATCGCCGAACCGCAGGCCTGTGTGATTTGCTTTGTCGGCGACGGCAGCCTGCAGATGAATATCCAGGAGCTGGCCACCATTGTGGAGCGCGGCATCGACATCAAGATCGTGGTGCTGGACAATCATGCGCTTTCCATCGTGGCGCAATTCCAGCGCCAGAATTGGAAATCGCACCCTTCCACCGGCGACAAATACAATCCGGATTTCGCCGCGATTGCCAAGGCCTATGGCATCGCCGCAGTTTCCATCACCTCGAGTGAAGGCATGGCGGACAAATTCCGCTTTGCCTTGAATTGCAAGGGTCCGGTGCTGATCCATTGCCAGGTCGATCCCGAGGAAGACCTTTTGCCGATGCTGCTGGGCGGTCACACCCTGGATGACATGTTCCATGAATCGTCGTTCTGACATGGCGGCTCCCGCCAAAATCGCAACCAGGATTGCTCTGGTGACCGGCGCCGGCAGTGGCATCGGCAAGGCGACGGCCTTGGCGCTGCTGGGTGCGGGCTATCGCGTGGCCTGCGGCTACAACGCCAACCGGGCAGGAGCGATGGCGATTCAAAAATCGCACGCTTCGGCTTTTGCGGTGAAGATCGATATCTCCAGCCGCGCCTCGGTGAAACGCGCCATCGCCGCCTGCGCCGGGCATTTCGGCCGCGGTTTCGATATCGTGGTCAACAATGCCGCCTTGGTGCAGGAAAAGCCGTTCGAGACCATTACCGATGGCGATTGGGACCGCATGCTGGCGGTCAATTTGCGCGGCGCCTTTATTGTGGCGCAGGAAACATTGCCCGGCATGCTGGCCCGAAAATGGGGCCGCATCATCAATATCACCTCCATCGGCGGGCAGTGGGGCGGCATGCGCCAGGTCCATTACGCGGCGGCCAAGGCAGGGCTGATTAATCTGACCCATTCGCTGGCCAAAATTTATTCCGGCGCCGGAATCACCGCCAATGCCATCGCGCCGGGGCTGGTGGCGACCGGTATGATCGCCAAGGAACTGAAATCCAAGGCCGGCAAGCGCAAGGCAGCGCAAATTCCGGTGGGCCGCATTGCCGCAACTGACGAAATCGCCGCCGGCGTGGTCTATCTGGCCTCCGATGCGGCGGGCTATGTGACGGGCCATACCCTGAATATCAATGGCGGACTCTTGATGTCATGAAGACGCTTTTGATCCTGGGCGCAGGCAAGGAACAGGTCGCGGCCATCACCGCCGCCAAGGCCAAGGGTATCCGCACTGTCGTGCTGGATATGAATCCCAAAGCCGACGGCCGCGCTTTGGCCGACGAATTTCACCTGGTCAGCACCCGCGACCGCGATGCCATCCTGAATTTCCTGGCGGGTTACAAGTCTCGCATCGACGGGGTCATGACCATCGCCAGTGACATTCCCCATATGGTGTCGGCGGCGGCCGAGAGGCTGGGTGTGCGCCATATCCCGTTGCCGGTGGCTGAGCTGTGCGTGCACAAGCTTCACATGAAGGCAAAACTGCGCCAAGCAGGGGTGAATGTCCCGCTGTTTGCGCGGATATCCACTCTGGACGATCTCAATTCGTTCATTGCCAAAGCCGGCTTTCCCATCGTGATCAAGCCGGTGGACAATTCCGGCGCCCGTGGCGTTCAGCGCTTGACCAAGGACATGGATATCGCCCAGGCGTTCGACTATTCGCGCGGCTTTGCCTATTCCGGCGAAGTGATCGCGGAGAAGTTCGTCACCGGCCTGCAGATCAGCACCGAAGGCTTGATCCATGACGGGGTATTTCATTGCACCGGCTTTGCCGACCGCAACTATGCGCGGCTGGACGATGCGGTGCCCTTCATGGTGGAGGATGGCGGCGATATTCCCACCGCGCTGAACCCGGCCCAAAAAAAATCGGTCGAGCTGGAATTCGAGAAAGCGACGCGCGCGCTGGGGATCGATTGGGGTCCGGCCAAGGGCGATATGATCTTCGGCACCGACGGCAAGCCCTATGTGATCGAGATCGCGGCGCGGCTGTCGGGCGGCAATTTCTGTTACGACAAGGTGCCCTGGTCCACCGGCGTGGATATCGTCGATATCCTGGTGGACATGGCGGTGGGCAATCAGGTCGATCCGGCGCGGTTCGTGCCGACACGCGATCTGGCGACCTCGCAGCGCTATTTTTTCCCGGCAACGGGCACCATCAAGCAGATCGACGGCCTGAAGACGGTGCAAGCCATGCCGCATATCCGCAAAGTCGATGTTTGGGCCCGGCCGGGTGAAACCGTCGCGGCGCTGGAAAACCATCCCTCGCGCGTGGGCTATGTCATTTCCTGCGCACCGACTCGCGCGGAGGCGGTGGCGGCGGCACAGGCAGCGGTTGCCAAGGTCGCATTCACGGTGGAGGCATAATTGGTCAAGTTCATCGCCGAAGTCTCCAGCAATCACGCGCAGGACTTGGGCCGGTCACTGGCCTTTGTCGATGCCGCAGCCGATTGCGGCTTCGATGCCGTCAAATTCCAACTGTTTCGCGTCTCCGAATTGTTTGCCCCCGAAATCCTGGCCAAGAGCGAACAGCATCGCAAACGCGTGGCCTGGGAGCTGCCGTTGGCGCATCTGGAGCCTCTGGCCGCGCGCTGCCGGGAGCGCGGGGTGGAATTTTCCTGCACGCCTTTCTACCTGAACGCGGTGACGGAGCTCGAACCCTATGTCGCTTTCTACAAGGTTGCGTCTTATGAATTGCTCTGGACCGATCTGCTCAAGGCCTGCGCGGCAACCAAAAAGCCGGTGATCATTTCCACCGGCATGGCGATCATGCCGGAAATCCACGCAGCGGTGTCCACCCTGGAAAAAGCCGGCGCCAGGGATGTGACCGTCCTGCACTGCGTTTCCGCCTATCCCTCGCCGCCGGAGCAATCCAACCTGGCGGCCATCGAAGCCATCCGCAAGGCAACGGGCGCCAAGGTGGGCTGGTCGGATCATTCGCGCTCTCCCGCCGTGATCGAACGGGCGGTTCATCATTGGAACGCCGGCACGGTTGAACTGCATCTGGATCTGGACGGCACGGGCGAGGAGTATCACACCGGTCACTGTTGGTTGCCCGACGAGATCGCCCCGGTCATCCGCCGCATTCGCCAAGCCGTGACCGCCGACGGCAAGGGCTTCAAGGAACCGGTACCGGCCGAATTGCCGGACCGGGAGTGGCGCGCCGATCCGGCGGACGGCCTGCGTCCCTTCCGGCATGTTCGCCAAAGCTGGTCGCCCTAATGCCTGGTGCGGGGGTGTCCGGTCCCGTCGTCGCCGTCATCCAGGCACGCATGGGGTCCTCGCGCCTGCCCGGAAAGGTCTTGATGCCGGTCGCGGGCAAGCCGCTGCTCTGGCACATCGTCCACCGTCTGAATCAATGTCGTACCGTGGATTCGGTGGCAATCGCGACATCCGTTGATTCCCGCGACGACGCCATCGAACAGTTTTGCGCGGAAATCGGCGTGGTCTGTGTGCGCGGACCGTTGCAGAATGTGCTGGAACGCTATCGGCTGGCGGCGCTGGAGACGGGCGCCCGCATCTTGCTGCGGGTCACCGGCGACGCACCGTTGATCGATCCGGATTTGATCGACTATCTGGTCAACGGCCTGACCGGCGCCGGCGCGGATTTCGTGCAGTTCGAATCCGGCGTGCTCTGTGCCCATGAAGGCGTGGACGTGTTCTCCCGCCAGGCGCTGGACTGGCTCACCACCCATGCAGGCGGCAATGCCGTCGCCCGCGAACATGTCACCAGCTATCTCAAGCGGCGGCCCGACAAGGTCAAAACCGTCTATCTGCCGGCCTATGGACCGCTGGCGCGCCCGCATGAACGCCTCAGCATTGACACACCCGAAGACCTGGCATTCCTGCGCGCGGTCTATGCCAGGCTCAAGGCGCCCGCCGGCGAGTTGCCGCTTGCGGCCGTTCTGCAGCTGCTCCAGAACGAGCCGCATTACCGGGAGATCAATGCCCATGTAAGGCAGAAGCCCGTCACCGAGGTCGAACGTCCGTCCTTGGCGTCGCGGCTTGGCATCGGCACGGTCCAGTTCGGCCAGGCCTATGGCATTTCCAATCATCGCGGTCAGGTACCCTTCGAGGAAGCGCGCGCCATCCTTGCTCGCGCCGCGCAAGCGGGTATCGGCTTGCTGGACACGGCGGCCAATTATGGCGAAGCCGAAGAGGTTCTCTCCCGGATGGACACCGGCGCGTTTCGCACCGTCAGCAAGACCATCCGGGTGGCCCATGGTGTGGATGCGGTCGTGGCGCGCGCGCGGCAATCAGTGAAGAAACTCGGCCGTGTCGATCTGCTGCTGGTGCATGCGGTCAGCGATTTGCTGGGACCGCAAGGGCCCGAACTATGGCGGGCGCTGCAGGCGTTGAAAGCCGAAGGCACGGTCGGCGGCATCGGCATCTCCGCCTATGTGGCGGACGATCCTGCCGGCCTGGCGGAACGCTTCCGCCCCGACGCCATGCAGGTGCCGGTCAGCCTGATGGATCAAAGACTGTTGCGCGACGGTTCCCTGGACCGGCTGAAGGCCCTGAATGTCGAAGTGCATGCCCGCTCCTTGTTCCTGCAGGGCCTGCTGTTCATGGACAGGTTGCCGGAAAATCTTGCCCATGCCGCCCCGATGCTTGATGCCATACGTGACCACATCGCCGCCGCGGCGGCGACACCCTTGGACGCCGCGCTGGCCTTTGTTCTGTCTCGTCCAGAGGTGGATGTGGCCGTGATCGGCGTAACGGCGCGGCATCAGTTGGATCAGATACTGGATATCATTGCCTTGCCGCCGCCCGATATCGACTGGGAGGCTTGCGCCCTGGATGATGCGCGGGTGCTCACGCCGTCGCTATGGTAGCTATTTCAACAAGTCCGCGACATGCCGGGCAATCGCCAGTGAAGCGGTCAGCCCCGGCGATTCAATCCCGAACAGATTGACCAGACCGGGCAGGCCATGACTGTCCGGCCCATCGATGCGAAAGTCGGCATTGGGCTGGCCTGGGCCCGACAGTTTGGGCCGCACACCGGAATAGTCGGGCGACAGCATTTCTTCCCTGACACCGGGCCAATAGGTCGCGATGACGGACGTAAAGCGCCTGGCAATATCGGGTGACACGGTATAATCGATCGCCGCCGGATTGTTGCTTGCCAGCCATTCGACATTGGGGCCGAAGCGCGCCCGCCCGCCCATGTCCAGGGTCACGTGAACCCCAAGGCCGCCCGGCTCGGGCACCGGATAAACCAGATGCCGGAACGGGCTTTTGACGATGAGGCCGGCATAATTGCCCTTCGCCAACGCCAGCGGCGGAACGTCCTTCAATCCTTCGATGCGCGACGCCAGCGATTGCGCCCAAAGACCGGCCGCATTGACCAGCAGGCGCGTCCGCAACGCGATCTCTTCTCCGTCGCTTGTGACCGCCAGCAGCCAGCCGCCGGGTTCGCGGCGGGCGGCGTTCACGCAAGCGCCCCGCACCAGGGTCATGTCGCCCAGCAGCGCCAGCATATATTGGTGACTGTCGATGATACCGGTGGAGGGGGAGAACAGTCCTTCTTCCGCTCGGATCTCCGGCTCGAGAGCGCCGATTTCTTTCTTTCCCAGGGGCCTCAGATCGTCGACGCCATTGTCCGCCGCGGTTTTGGCAAGGGCGGCGAGCTGCGCCTGCTGGTTGGCCTGGCCCACGATCAACTTGCCCAACCGTTTGTGGGGGACGCCGTGAGCGTTACAAAATTGATAAAGCAGGTTTTTTCCCGCGACACAGAGCCGGGCTTTCAGGGAGCCTTGCGGATAATAGATTCCGGCGTGAATCACTTCGCTATTGCGGGCGCTGGTCTCTATCCCGATATGATCGTTCTTTTCCAGGATGATGGTGTCGAGCCCGGACAAAGCCAGCTGCCGCGCCACCGCCAGTCCCATAGCGCCGGCGCCGACCACCACGGCGTCGGCTTCAAAGCTTTCCATGGCCGCTTTCTGCCGTGAAAGCGAAGGCGCGGCAACCCGCCAACCCACTCCCCGTTGTGCGGGACAGGCTTTTATGACGCTATGCGCCGATGTTCTTTGTGCTGTCGAAGGTCTTCTGGATACTGGCCCAGCCCAGCCACTGGCTGGGCTTTCTGGTATTGGGCACCGCGGTCTGCTTGCTGCTGCGCTGGAACAGGGCGGCGCGTTTTTTGGGTGTTGCGGCGGCGCTGTTGCTGGTGCTGGCCGGTTTTCTTGCCGTGCCGCTGGCGCGCAACTGGGAAGACCGTTACCCGCGCCCGCCTTTGCCGGCCCATGTCGACGGCATTCTGGTCCTGGGGTCGGGATTCGACACCGCCCTGTTTCGTGCTCGCGGCGCGCCGGCGACCAATGAAGGCATCTGGCGGCTGCAAGCGGGATTTGCCGTTGCCCGCCGTTTTCCGGGGGCGCGGCTGGTCTTTAGCGGTGGCTCCGGCGCGTTGGGCGGCGCGCCTTTTTCGGAAGCGGAGACCGCGCGCATCATTCTGAATGAAATGGGCCAGGACCCCAAGCAGTTGATCCTGGAAGACCGCTCGCGCAACACCTATGAAAATATTCTGTTCTCGAAAGCTATTGTGAAACCAAAACCCGGAGAAGTTTGGTTGCTGGCGACGGCCGCGATGCATATGCCGCGCGCCATCGCGATCGCGCGCAAGCTGGATTGGCCGATGACGCCGTGGCCCAGCGATTATCTGACCGCGCCCAGTGGCGGCGGCGACCTGCTGAGTTTCACCGGCAACCTGAGCTATATTGATTATGTCGTGCATGAATGGATCGGATTGTTCGTGTACAAACTGACCGGAAAAGCAGTCTGAATTGGCGTCAGTATTTCGCCGCAATTTGCACGCAGTTGTTCCGCGGCAGGTTCCCACGGAACCCGCGCAACCTCTTGGCGCGCGTCTCGTTCTACTCCTGTAACGCATGCAGGAGAGCAGAATGAAATTCATCACCATCGCCGCCATCGCAGCTTTGACAGCGACCCCCGCTTTGGCAGATCCGTTGACGCGCGAACAGGCGCGCGCCGATTTTCATCAGAGCAGGGTGGACGCTGCCCGGGCGGAAATTCAGAAAGAAGACGCGCAGGCGGAAGCCGACGTTCAACAGAGCAACGCGGTAAACGCCCAGGTTCAGGCCAATGCGGCCCAGGCTGATGCCAATACTTTGAAGGATGCGGCTGATATGCGGCAGGCGCAGGCCAATTCGGCCCAGGCCCAGGCCAGTATCGCGCAGTCGGAGGCGGCCAATGCGGAGACTCGCGCCGCCCAGGCTGAGCTCAATCGCGACATCGCGTTGGACCGGGCGGCAGAGGCTCGCGCCACGGCTCGTGCGAATTAACAAATGGTGCAGAAGAAGCCCGCTTCGGCGGGCTTCTTTTTTGTTGGTCGCGCCGCTATGCCCTTCGGGTTCGCGGTCGCTCCCTTACCCCGTGCGCAGATACCGCACCGCTTCGTCACGGCCGAACAAATAGAGCAGCACGCGCAAGGCTTCGCCGCGCGGCGACTTGAGTTCGGGATCGCGCGCCAGGATCAGGCGGGCATCGTCATGCGCAACCGCCAGAAGATCGGCATGGGCGATGGGATCGGCCAGCCGGAAATCCTCCAGCCCGCTTTGTCGCTTGCCCAGCACGTCGCCGGGACCGCGCAGGCGGAGATCTTCCTCGGCGATGACAAAGCCGTCATCGGTCTCGCGCATGGTTTTGAGCCGCGCTTTGGCGGTTTTTCCCAGGGGTTCATGCCACACCAGGATGCAACTGGACTTGCCGCTGCCGCGCCCGACGCGGCCGCGCAACTGATGCAGCTGGGAAAGGCCAAAGCGTTCGGCATGTTCCACCACCATGATGGTGGCCTCCGGCACGTCAACGCCCACTTCAATGACGGTGGTGGCGACCAGCAATTGTGTTTCGCCTGTCTTGAATGCGACCATGGCCGCGTCGCGTTCCGATGCCTTCATCTTGCCGTGCACCAGCCCGATGTTCAGACCCAGCGCCTGTCGCAGCATCACGGCCCGGTCCTCGGCGGCCGCCAGATCGATTTTTTCGGATTCTTCCACCAGGGGGCAGACCCAATAGGCCCGCTGCCCCCGATCCAGCGCGGTGCGCAGGTGCCTGATCAATTCATCCAGCCGGTCGGCGCTCATCACCCGCGTCTCCACCGGCTTTCGGCCCGGCGGACGGCCGGTGATTTTGGAAACATCCATGTCGCCATAGGCGGTCAAGGCCAAGGTGCGGGGAATGGGGGTCGCGGTCATCACCAGCACATCCGCGGGTTTGCCTTTGGATTGAAGCTGCATGCGTTGATGCACGCCGAAACGGTGCTGTTCGTCCACCACCGCAAGTCCAAGGTTCTTGAAAGTGACATCTTCTGAAAACAGCGCATGGGTGCCGACCAATATGTCGATCTCGCCCGCCGCCAGTTTCGCCAGGGTGGTTTCGCGCCCGGGCCCCTTTTCCCGCCCCGTCAGGCAAGCCAGCCGCACACCGGCGGCGCGGGCATAGGGTTCCAGCGAAGCCAGGTGTTGCCGCACCAGCAACTCTGTCGGTGCCATCAGCGCTGCCTGCAATCCCGCTTCCACCGCGCCCAGCATGGCGAGCAGCGCCACGATGGTCTTGCCGGAGCCGACATCGCCCTGCAGCAGCCGCAGCATGCGCTTTTCACTTTTCATGTCCTGTTCGATCTCGGCAAGCGCGGCCAATTGCGGATCGGTCAAGGCAAAGGGCAGGGCGGCCACCGCAAGGGCCTTCAACTTTCCGGTGCCGGAGATTGCGCGGCCTTTACCCCCGCGCAGATTGGCGCGGATCAGCAGCAGCGCCAGCTGGTTGGCGAGAAGTTCGTCATAGGCCAGGCGCTGGCGCGCCAGGGTAACGGGTGCCAGATCGCTGTCATGGGCGGGGGTGTGCGCCGTTTCCATCGCCGCACCGAAATCGTCCCACTTGCGCTGCTTCACAAAAGCCGGGTCCTGCCATTCCGGCATTGTGGGAAGTTTTTCCAGCGCGCCGCGCACCGCCTTGGCCATGGGGCGCGCGGTCAGGCCTTCTGTCAGGCCATAGACCGGTTCATGCAGGGGAAAGGCGGACGCTTCTTGCGGCGCCACCACATAGTCGGGATGCGCCATCTGCAGCCGGTCCTTGAAGCGCTCGATGCGGCCCGACAACAGGCGGCGCGCGCCCACCGGCAGCAGTCCGGTCAAATAATCGGCATGGGCCCGGAAGAAAACCAGCTCCATCAGCGAGGTCTCGTCCGACACCATCACCTTATAGGGTTGTGCCTTGACCCGGTTGGGCTTGTGCTCAAGCACCATCACCTCGACCGTCGCGATGCGCCCGGGTTCGGCCGCCGCCAGCTTGGGGCGATAGCTGCGATCGACAACCCCCACCGGCAGGTCGAACACCAGGTCCACCAGCCGGGGGCCTGCCACCTTGGCGATCAGTTTTTCCAGCTTTGGCCCCACCCCGGACAGGGTGCGGATTTCAGCAAAGAGGGGAAAAAGAATCGCGGGCCGCATGCGGCGAAAACATTATTGCCCTCGGTGGTTGTTCTCAACGCGTCCACTGGCTATATCCGCGCCATGACCGACTTGGAACAGGGTGGCTCTTCGGAGAACCGCCGGAAACGGCTATTGTTTCGCGCCCAAAGACGCGGCTTCAAGGAAGTCGACCTGATCTTCGGCGCCTATGCCGAAAGTCATCTGGCGCGGCTGGATGAGGCCGGCCTGGACCAGTTCGAGGCGCTGCTGACCGCGCCCGACCAGGACGTCTATGCCTGGCTGCGCGGCGCCGCCCAGGTGCCGCCGGACTATGACAATCCGGTGTTTGCCGGGCTGAAACAGATATGCGCGCAAGCTTCGCCGCGCTGGAAGAGCTGAGTTGGACCGTCTCGATTATATCGCCAAGCATCCAACGCGCCTCAACGTCTGGGGTGCGCCACAAGGTTACGACGCCTATCTGGCCGCCGAGGCCGCGCGGCGGCGGAACGGTCCGGTGCTGTTTGTGGCGCTGGACGATGTGCAAGCCGATGCGGCGGAACGGGCGCTGCAATTTTTTGCTCCTTCGCTGAGCGTTCTGTCTTTTCCGGCCTGGGACTGTCTTCCCTATGACCGGGTTTCGCCCAAGCCCGATATTGAAAGCCGCCGCCTTGCCACCCTGGCGGCTCTGGCGCGCGATGCGGACAAACCCGCGGTCATCGTCACCACCATCAATGCCGTGCTGCAGCGGGTGCCGCCAAAAGATGTCATCGCAGGCGCGAGTTTCGCCGCCAAGAATGGCGCCGAGGTGGACCGCGAGGCACTGGTCGCGTTCCTGTCCGGCAATGGCTATGTCCGGGCCGGCACGGTGCGCGAACCGGGGGATTTCGCGTTGCGCGGCGGCATTGTCGATCTGTGGCCGCCGGGCGAGGAACAGCCGCTGCGATTGGACTTTTTCGGCTCGACCCTGGATGCCATCCGCCGCTTCGACGCCGAGACCCAGCTTTCCGACAAATCGGCGGTGCCCGAGATCGCGTTGCTGCCTGCCAGCGAAGCGCCGCTGAATGGCGCGGCGATCAGCCGTTTCCGCTCCGGCTATGTCGCGGCCTTCGGCGCGGCGGGCGATGATCCGCTGTATGAAAGCGTCAGCGCCGGGCGCAAGACTCAGGGCATGGAGCATTGGCTGCCGCTGTTCTATGAGCGGCTGGACACATTGTTCGACTATCTGCCGCGCTGCCTGGTGATGCTGGGCTATCAGGCGGAAGAAGCCAAAGCTGCGCGGCTGGAGCTGGTGCAAGACTATTACGAAACCCGCGAACAATTCCGTCACGCCAAGGACGACAAGAATGCTATCAAGGGGCCGCCCTACAAACCGCTAAAACCCGAGACACTCTATCTGACCGACGCCGATTGGAAGGCGGCGCTGGCCAAACAGATTGTGCGCGAGCTTTCGCCCTTCCAGGCGCCGGAATCCGTGGGCAGCGTGGATGCGGGTGGCCGTCAGGGCCGCGACTTCGCGCCCGAACGCCAAGGCGGCAATCTCAATGTCTTCCAGGCCGCCGCCGATCACCTGAAGGCTCTACAGGCCGGCGGCAAGCGCGTGCTGGTGGCGAGCTGGACCGAGGGTTCGGTCGAGCGCATGGGCGGGGTAATGTCGGATCATGGCGTCACACCCATCCGCAAAGTCGCGGACTGGCCGGAGGCCCTGACGCTGGATGCGTCCGCCTTTGGCATCGCCTGTCTGGGGATCGAGCGCGGTATCGAGGGGCCGGATTTCGCCATCCTGTCGGAACAGGATGTGTTGGGCGATCGCATGGTGCGGGCCCAGACCCGTGTGCGCCGGGCGCAGAATTTCATCGCCGAGGCTTCGTCGCTGACGCCGGGCGACCTGGTGACCCATATCGAACATGGCGTGGGCCGCTATTTGGGCCTGAAGGCGATCGATGCCCTGGGGGCGCCGCATGATTGCCTGGAGCTGCAATATGACGGCGGCAAGCTGTTCCTGCCGGTGGAGAATATCGAACTGCTGACCCGCTATGGCTCGGACGAGGGCGCGCAACTCGACCGGCTGGGCGGCGCTGGTTGGCAGAAGCGCAAAGCCGAAATGAAGGAGCGGGTGCGCGCCATCGCCGCCGAGCTGATCAAGATCGCCGCCGCCCGCCAGCTTAAATCCCTGCCGCCGGTCGAACCGCCCAGCGGCTTGTATGATGAATTCGCGGCACGCTTCCCCTATCAGGAGACCGAGGACCAGGACAAAGCCATCACCGATACCATCGCCGATCTGGCGGCGGGCCGGCCGATGGACCGGCTGGTGTGCGGCGATGTCGGCTTCGGCAAGACCGAAGTGGCGATGCGCGCCGCCTTTGTCGCAGCCATGGCGGGCGAGCAGGTGGCGGTTGTGGTGCCGACCACGTTGCTGGCGCGCCAGCATTATCGCGGCTTCGCCGAACGTTTTGCGGGCTTTCCGCTCAAGGTGCGGCAATTGTCGCGCTTTGTGGATCCCAAGGACGCCAAGGAGACCAAGGAGGCGCTGGCCGAAGGCACGGTGGATATCGTGGTTGGCACCCATGCCTTGCTGGCCGAAAGCATTGCTTTCAAACGCCTGGGCCTGGTGATCGTGGATGAGGAGCAGCATTTCGGGGTGGTGCATAAAGAGCGGCTGAAGAACCTCAAGGCCGATGTCCATGTCCTGACCCTGACCGCCACACCAATCCCGCGCACACTGCAGCTGGCGCTGTCGGGGGTGCGCGATCTGTCCCTGATCACCACCCCGCCGATCGACCGGCTGGCGGTGCGCACCTTCGTCACGCCGTTCGATCCCCTGGTGGTGCGCGAGGCCTTGCTGCGGGAACATTATCGCGGCGGCCAGAGCTTCTTTGTCGCGCCGCGCATCTCCGACCTGCGCGAGGCTGAAGCTTTTCTGAAATCGGTTGTGCCGGAAGTCAAACCGGCGGTGGCGCATGGCCAGATGTCGCCCAAGCTGCTGGAAGAGGTGATGACCGCCTTTTACGAACGCAAGGTGGACGTTCTGGTCTCCACCAATATCGTGGAATCCGGGCTGGACATCCCAACCGCCAACACCTTGATCATCCAGCGCGCCGACATGTTCGGTCTGTCGCAACTTTATCAGTTGCGCGGCCGCATCGGCCGGTCCAAGCAGCGCGCCTATGCCTATCTGACCACGCCGCCCGACAAGAAGCTGACGGAAACCGCGACACGGCGGCTGGAAGTCTTGCAGTCGCTGGATCAGCTGGGCGCCGGTTTCTCTGTCGCCAGCCATGACATGGACATCCGCGGCGCCGGCAATCTGTTGGGCGAGGAACAGTCCGGTCATGTCCGCGAGGTCGGCATCGAACTCTATCAGGAGATGCTGGAGGAAGCGGTGTCGGGCCTTAAGGAAGGCGGCGAGGCTGACGTCACAGACCAGTGGTCGCCCACCATCAATCTGGGCGCTTCGGTGCTGATCCCGGAGGACTATGTCGCCGACCTCAATGTCCGCATGTCGCTCTACCGCCGGCTGGCGGGAATCGAAACGCGGGAAGACATTGACCGCTTCGCGGCCGAACTGATCGACCGCTTCGGGCCGCTGCCGGATGAAGTGAAACACCTGTTCGAGATTGTCACCATCAAGCAACTGGCCAAGGCCGCCGGGGTGGAGAAGATCGATGCCGGTCCCAAGGGCGGCACCGTTGCCTTCCGGGGCAATCAGTTCGCCAATCCCGTGAAGCTGATCCAGTTCATCAACCAGCATAGCGGCACCATGAAAGTGCGGCCCGACCAGAAAATCGTGGTGACCCGCGATTGGCCGACGCCGGAAGACCGGCTCAACGGTGCCAAGGCGCTGTTGGGACAGTTGGCCAAGCTGGCCGGTTGATCGTCTTATGCCCGCCGATATGATGGCGTGGACATGAACAAAATCGAATTTTGCGCCGACCACCGGCTGAGCGACACCATGGCCTTGCAGCTTTTCATGCTGCGAAACCATCTGCTGCGCCGCGGCCTGATCCTGGTGGTCCTGATGCTGGGCGGGTTGACGATCACGACGGTGATGAATGGCGCGCCCTTGGCGGATTCGCTGGCCGACCTCAAACACAATGCCGGCCTGTATCTGGCGCTGGTAGCGGTGGGGCTGGCGATCATTCACATCGTCGCATTGCTGTTCGCTTTTCTGGCTTGGCAGCGGCTGTCCAAGCCCCGCCAGATAAGGGCCACCATCACGGCCGAGGGCATCACCATGCGCAAGGACGGCTTCAACTATGACGCGCGTTGGACCGATGCCGATTTCCTGGCCGAGAACGGCGCCGCCTATCTGATCAAGTTCAAGCAGCTTTACATGCGCCTGCCCAAGCGCGGCTTCGCGACTGACGCTGAGGGGCTGTTCCGCCAGATCACAGCCCTTGCCGTTGCCGGGCCTTCCAACCGGCTCCGCGCCTGAGTGGCGTTATGGCCCGTATTTACGGGGCCTTTGATGCGACCCGGCCCGTCTAAGTCTTTTTTAAGGGTGGGCGTATCAAGCTGCACGTCTCGATTTGGGGGACGATATGCGCGCGACCGTAGCTGCTCTGTTGGCCATGACCATGATGGTATCCGGCGCTTCCGCCGCCGAAGGCGCGCTGGCGCCCGGCAAGCCGGCCGGTGTCCGCCAGGCCGCCATCGAAGGGGGCGGCGTGCTCCTGGTCGCGGGCATTGTCGCGGTTGCGGCGGTGATAGCCGTGGTGGCGTCCACCACCCAGGGCAATTCGACTCCCAGCACCACCGGCACCGCCTCCTAAGTGTGGCGCTCGGGCATGGCGCGTCACCATCGCAGGATCAATTTGCCGTTTTCGAAACTATAGGATTTCAGGCGTTTGAGGAACGTCATGCCCAGCAGCGATGTGCCCATCGGTGCGCGGTTGACGGAAACTCTCACATTGGAAAAATGAATCGGCCCCACCGAAAGCTCCGCCACGGTCAGGGATGCGCCATAACCGACGCCGTTGGCCGACCCGAAGGGCCGGTCGAAGGTCAGACTGCTCATATCGATGCCCACGCGCCGGGCATCTTCGGGGTCGAGAACGATATCGCTGGCGCCGGTATCGACGAGGAAGCGGATCCGGGTTCCATTGATGGTGGCATAGACATGGAAATGACCGTTTTCACCTTCGGACAAAGTGATCTCACGATCGCCGGTTTGCACGGGAGAGCCTGGTATCAGGGTTGAACGCAGCCGCAGGCCCAGATCCTTCAATTCATTCTGGAACGAAAAGCCGATAATCAGGACGCCGCCCACTGCCAGCCAGATCAGGATGTTGCGGATCGTCTGTTTCAGGTTGATCTCGCGGATAAAGAGAATGCCGCTGGACGCCAGCGCCAGAAAGCCCAATGTCTGGATGAGATAGGGATTGCCCAGCGGCGTGTCGCCGGTGGGAAAGCTGCGATTGAGGACGAAGACAATAAGGCCCCCCGCGGCCAGCACACCAAGCCAGAGATAAAGTCCCAGCCGGGACGTCTTCTGTTTGGGCGCTCCCCACGGCCCGGGATCGGACATCAATCCAGCTCCATGATCGCCGCGCTGCCCGCCTGAATGCGCTCCAGCAGCATGGGACATTCCGGCACCATGCGCTCCATCCAGTAGCGGGCGCACATCAGCTTGTCCTTGTGAAGCTTGTCGTCCTTGCCCAAGGACGCTTTCGCGCTTCTGCCCCACATTAGCGCCAGCATGGTGATGCCCATCAGACGCAGATAATCGGATGCCGCCGCGCCAGCATCATTGGGGTTTTTCAGGCCGTTGGCGGCCAGCCATAGTGTGGCGGCCTGCAGCGCCTCGGTGCCGCGTCTGACCCCTGCTACGAACGGCTTCATCGCTTCGTCTTTTTCGTTTTCGGCGATCCAGCCGGTCAACAGCGCAAACAGCGCCATGGGCGCGGCGCCGCCCTTGCGCCCCAGCTTGCGGCCCACCAGGTCCATGGCCTGCACGCCATTGGCGCCTTCGTAAACCTGGTTGATGCGGGAATCGCGGACAAACTGTTCCACGCCATTGTCGCGGATATAGCCGTGACCGCCATAGCATTGCATGCCCAGATTTGCGGCCTCGAAGCCCATGTCGGTACCGAAGGATTTGATGATCGGGGTCATCAGGTCTGCCAGTAACGCGGCGCTTTCGGCTTCGGGTCGCGAGGATTGCGCAATGGAGATATTCAACGTGGTCCAGGCGGCCAATGCCCGCAGACCCTCGGTGGCGGAGCGCGCCTGCAGCAGCATGCGCTTCACATCGGGATGCACGATCTCCAGATCGGCCGGCTTGTCGGGCTCCTTGGGGCCGGTCAGGGCGCGGCCCACCCGGCGTTCATGAGCATAGGCATAGCCATTCTGATACGCGACTTCGCCGATGCCGATGCCTTGGACGCCCACGCCCAGCCGGGCCGCATTCATCATCCCGAACATGCCCGCCATGCCGGCGCTGGTGGAGCGTTTTTCGCCCGGCTTTGCGGGCACCGGCTTGGGACCCAGCCGCCAGGCAATGGCATCGTCGAAGTTCAGCACACAGGTGGCCTGGCCCTTGATGCCCATCTTGTGTTCGATGCCGCCGGTATTGACGCTATTGCGCGCAGCAACCTTGCCGTCTTCCTGGACGATGAATTTCGGCACCATGAAGAAATTGACCGTCGCAAGATCGTCATGAATCTGGCCGTTCTCGTCCGGGATCTTGGCGATCACCATATGGATGATGTTGTCGGTAAGGTCCTGGTCGCCGCCCGAGATGAAAATCTTGGTGCCGTTCATTTTATAGGTGCCGTCGGGCTGTTCCACCGCCTTTGTCTTCATCAGCCGAAGGTCCGTGCCGCAGCCCGGCTCGGTGAGAGCCATGGTGCCGGCCCATTCCCCCGACACCATTTTCGGCACGATATGCTGTTTCATCCAAGCCGGGCCGGTTTCCAACAGTGCGCCATAGGCGCCAGCCGTCAGCATGGGATACATGGCCAGCGATTGGTTGGCGCTCATGCCCATTTCACTCACCGCCATGGTGAGGATCGGCGGCATGCCGGCGCCGCCCGCGCTTTCGGGCGCGCCAAGCCCGCCCCAGCCAGCTTCGCTATAGGCCTTATAAGCTTCCTTGAAGCCGGCAGGTGTGCGGACGGTGCCATTCTCGAAGCGGCAGCCTTCCTCGTCGCCGGATTGGTTCAAGGGTTGCAGCACTTCCTCACAGAATTTGCCGGCATTGGCGAGGATGTCGTCGATCAACTCGGGCGACAGATCGGCAAAGCCGGGCAGGTCGCGATGCTTTTCCAGCTCCAGCAGCTCGTGAAACAGGAAACGGAAATCTTCGACCGGCGCGCGATAGATGGGCATGAAAAATCCGTTCTTGGGGCGAGTGAGCTTACCCCGATCGGGTTTTGCCCGCCATTGTGCAATCGCAACGCAAAGGGCCGGCTGTTCTCACATCCGGCCCTGGCTGCCAGTCATTGGGCCTTATTGTTGAACGGTCGTTTGGCCGGGCGTTGGTCGCCCCATTCTGCTGATTGAGTTGGCGCGTGGTCTCCGCTTCCGCAGCGTTGGCATCGGCCTGAGCCATTTGATGGTGAAGCGCACGGGCCCGAGATCGATCGGGTCAATGGGAGACCACTGTTATGCCGAGCGCTTTTCATTAACCAAGTGCAGATATGCGTGCCGATTTTATGTGCCGCGGGGTCAAAGGCGAGTGGCAGTATCGCATATGACGCGAAAGAAGGGCTCGACCTCGAAGCTGGCATGGCGATATAAGGGCGGCAGCCATGATTTCCGCAGTCACGCCCAGCGCCAATTAATGAGAACCGATCCAGTTCAGTTCACCTGTCCTAAGGATGGGTCTGCGCTTGTCGAAAACAACGGCGCCATGCTGTGCGAGAGTCACGGACACAAATACCCGATCGCAAACGGAATCCCGGTGCTGATCGACGAGGAGCGCTCGCTCTTTCCGATAGACGATATCGTGAGGCAAGCGGAGACGAAGACCACCGACTATTATTGGCATTCTGGCAAAGGGCTGCGCGGTTTCTATCGCAGGATTATCGGCAAAGTCCAAAATCATACCGTACACATCACAGCGTTCCCGTTGAACAAGGCCCTCGATAAGGTGTTCGCGGAAAACCCCAGCGCAAAGGTCTTGGTGATCGGCGCCCAGGAAGTTGATCTGCAATATCCGAAGCTCATTTATTCGGACATTTACCCCGGCAAAAACACGTCGGTCATTTTAGATGCGCACGCCATTCCTTATCCCGATGAAACGCTGGATTGTGTCATTGCAGTCGCGGTCTTGGAACATGTCGTGGACCCGTGGCAATGCGCCAGGGAAATTACCCGCGTGGTAAAGCCGGGCGGCTATGTCTATAGTTCCGTTCCGTTCCTGCAGCCTGTCCATATGGGCGCATATGATTTTACCCGTTTCACCATGCTGGGTCACCGCAGGCTGTGGCGCCAGTTCGAGGACATTTCGAGCGGTCCTGACATGGGGCCGGCTACAAGCACCGCATTCGCCCTGGAACATGTTTTTCTGGGCCTTTCTTCCTGGCCGACCCTGAAGAAATTTCTTCGGCTATTCGGCATCTTCGTTACGGCGGCGATAAAACCGGTGGACTATTTGTTTCGGAACCGCAAAGGCACACTGGATGCTGCCGCTTCGACTTATTTCTTCGGCCGTAAATCCGAACGCGAGATCAGCGATAAAGAACTGATCGGCCTTTACCGCAGCTAGGCCATCTCGAATCGCCAAGGGACATTCGAGAGAGGCGCCCTGCACAAAAATTTGAAAAGCTGATAAGAAAATGGTTGAAAAGCCCAGCGACCCCATAGCTCAGCAGGATAGAGCGGCGGTTTCCTAAACCGTAGGCCGGAAGTTCGAGTCTTCCTGGGGTCACCAGTTTTTCAAGCAGTTAGCGCGCGACGCGACTGTTGCAAACTTCGCAATGCTACCGAAATGCTAGCGAACCATTCCACAAAGGTTCTCACTCTGTCCGAATGGATGAGAATGCCACGTCCAACATTTTGGCTGACCGCCCGTCACTATCTGGGAATAGGTGGCCATAGACGTTCAAGGTCGTCGCCGCGTTGGCGTGTCCAATTCGGCGGCTAATAATCAACACGTCCAGTCCTGCGGCGATGAGTTGAGAAACATGGGTGTGGCGCAGACCATGGAAAGTCACGTCCACGCCCGCCCGCTTCGCCGCGCTCGCCCATTCCTTAGTCAGGCCATCCGGCCGGCGCACTTCACCGGTGATTGTCCCGAACACAGGATCACCGGCCGCCGACTTTCCCAGGCCCAGGGCTAGCCGCTGCTCTTGAACCTGCTTCCAGTGCGACCGGATTTCCGCCACCGCGAACGCGGGGAGCGAAATGGCGCGGCGACCACGCCGGGTCTTCGGCGCCTTGATCCTGATCGCCTTCTTAGTCTGCTCGATGCTTCGCTCAATGCGGACTTCGCCGCGGTCCAAATCCACATCCTGCCAACGCAAGCCCAGCAGTTCGCCACGACGGGCACCGGTGCCTAGCGCTGTAACCATGATGGGATAGATGGGGTCCTGTCGAAGCACTTTCAGGATGTGATCCAGCCTGGCCGGCTGCAAAATCTCGATCTCGGTCTGCTCAACCCGTGGAGGGCTCGCAGATGCCGCCGCATTGGCCTGGACGATCTTCCAAACAACGGCGTGCTTGAGTGCGCGGTGTAAAACGCGGTGGACGTGCCCGACTGTGCGTGCCGCCAGCCCTTCGCCATCATCCCGGCCTTCCTTCACCAGCTTGCCGTAAAGGGCTACTAGGTCAGGCGCCGCTAGCTTCTGGACGGGAAGGTTTCCAATGTGACCGGCAACGTGGCGGCGGAGCAGTTCGCTATACCGCTCGAATGTCTTGGCGCTGACATTATGAGATGCCCAAGTGGTAAGCCAATGTTCGATGAATTCGCTAACACTCTGGCGACTGGGATCGACGTGCAAACCCTGATCTTTGGTGTGAAGGCGCCGCCGCAGCTCTCGCTTGGCGTCGGCCTTGGTGCCCTTCACTGTGGCCGTAACTGTCTTTCGCCGGCCAGTGAGGGGGTCGGTGCCTAGGCTGTAGCGGATTTCCCAAGAGCCGGCCTTCCGCTCGCGAACATGACCTTCGTGCCGATTTCTCATAGCTTTACCCTGCTTGGCCGGTTTTCATTGTTATGCTTCGTGCGGCACGGAATGCCGCAAAATTCCTGATCTTTTCGACGACCGGTTCCCGGGCCCCGTTCAAAAGGCTGCCCACAATGCTTGCAGTCTACAAAGGATGTACCACCGAGCAACCGCTCGCTCAGTCTAAGCCAAAGCGCCACTTGAAGGCTGGTGACGTCCCATTCGACGCGCGGCGGCTTATTCGATTCCGAAACCAGATAGATTTCGCATTTACCTAGCAAAACGGGATCCAAGTTTTTTAGCATCTTGTCTCCCAGCATCACGGTCCGCATTAATGCTGCGCTTTGCAGAATGGAAGTCACGTATTCCCCCTGGCGCATCTGTAGGCCCTCGCGCGTCAATGGTCCGTGCTTTTCTACGAAAGAAAGCACGTCGTCATCCGTTTTGAGTCGCGAGAATAGAACCGGGAGAGCATTTCCCGATCGTTCGAGTGGACGATATGCTTCCAGCTTACCACCCCGCCTTTCAATTCGAGCTGTGCCGGGTCGGCCAATGGGCCGCGGCGTCATCGCGTATCCTTTGGGGTCCTTCCACCACTGAAACTTGTCGCAAAGGCTATGGGTCATGATAGGCCTTGGATGAGGATAACAACATTACCCTTGTCACAACTCCAACGACAAAGCAACCTCGCATCCGTCTCGAAGGCCAACCATTCAAATTATCCAATGAGGAAGACCAAAATGGATGAGCAGAAACCTCTGATGCCGTTGCTCAAATATGGAAAAAGCCGCGGGTTTGAAACGCGCACCCAGGCCTACGCTGCCGTTCAATCCGGCGCCATCCCTGTCGTTCGCATCGGTAAATTGCTGTTCGTGCCGGTGGAGCGCGCCGACCGTGCCCTCGGGCTAATCGAAGCTGATGTGCCGTTTGCCCCCCTTCGCCGGGTGGCCTGACGTGGCGCTGTCAGTAGGCGAAATGCTCATGCGGGCGGCGGAGCCGGGGCCGAACCAGGCAATCTTCAAGAAATGGGCCATGGAGGCGCTGAACAGGGCTTCGCCTTCACCAGAACCCGGCCAGCCCGGTTACGGGTCTCACCTCTTTGGTACGGCCAATAATCAGCAAGGAAATTCGAGATGAAAACCAAGTCCTCGGCCGAAATTCGAGAAGACGCGCGGCTCGATAGAATTCGATTGAACGCGGCGCTGGGTTCTATCGAAGGAAAGCTGCGAGGGGCGGCAGTTCGTGAAGCCGGCGGGGATGCCACCGCCATTGCGGAACGCACAAAACTGCAAACAGAGGCCAAGGAACACAAGGACAAGCTTAATTTTTGGGATGACGTGATCAATGAGCAGGACCGCATTGACGCGTGCGAACTCATCCTTCAACGGGAAAAGATCGAGCAAAAGAGGGTCACGGCCGTGTGTGCGACCGTCAAACTGGTCGATGAAAAGCTGCTTGAGGTTCAGAAGGCATATAATTTTGCAATGACGGCTCGCGTGGAATTGCGCGATGCCCAGGAGAGCTTCTTAGCAGCTATTACAGAAGCGCTCGGGCGTTCGCCCGACGGAGACACGCATTTTAGCGCGGTTGAGGACGCTCAAAAACAGTACTTGGTTTTCCATGGGTTCGGAGCTGGCCTGAAAGAACGCAACGAGCCGAGCATCTACGAGGCCGGCCAACGTGTTTTGAACAATTTCCGTGGTCAGCTTCGCATTCACGCAAATAAGCACGGCTTGGACTTCCCCAAGGATGCTGGGTGATCAGGTGGGACCGGGGGCGCGGCGACCGACCGTAGATAAGGCTTCGGCACCCAAGCCTGTCGCCAAGGCTGATGTGATCGATTTCCAGGCCGCTGCGCTAATTATCCGCCGACGCAATGCTATTCGGCGTGCCTTGTCCAGCACCCGCTCTGATGGCGGTAAGACGCTATGAGCGCGGTACCCAAGGTCGTTTATGAAGCCGACTTATCAGCCGACCAGTCTGCTGAAGTTGAGTGTCCTGCACCCTCGTTCTCGGACGAAGCAATCGCGCTGGCGTTTGCGGAAACTTACGAGAGCAAATTGAGGTATGTCGCCGCGTGGGGCCGTTGGCTGATTTATGACGGTAAGCGGTGGGTACCCGACGAGACGCTTGCGGCTTTCGACTTTTCGCGGCGGACCTGCCGAGACTACGCGGCCGCTTCCGACGCGGGGGAAAAAGCCCGTTCCGGCATTGCAAGCGCTGCGACCGTCGCGGCTGTTGAGCGCCTTGCGAGGTCAGATCGCCGCTTAGCTGCTTCGGCTGATCAGTGGGACACCGAACCATTCTATCTTAACACCCCTACGGGCGTCGTGAACCTGCGCACCGGTGCGGTCTACGGTCACTATCCGCAGTATCACCTCACCAAGATCACAGCGGTCGCGCCCGCGGGCGTCTGTCCTCTCTGGCTCAAGGTGTTAGAGCGGATCACCGACGGCAACGTTGAACTGCAAAGGTATCTGGCCCGCCTCTTCGGATATGCCGCTACAGGCTCGACCAAGGAGCACGCTCTATTTTTCGGATACGGTAACGGCGCCAATGGCAAGTCGGTCCTGCTCAATACGGTGGCAGCCATACTTGGCGACTACGCTAAGGCGGCGCCCATTGAGACCTTCACGGCCTCAGGATTTGAGCGCCATCCCACAGACCTGGCCGGCTTGCGTGGAGCGCGTCTCGTAACCGCCATCGAGACCGAGGAAGGACGCCAATGGGCAGAGGCCCGGATCAAAGCCCTCACCGGTGGCGATCGCATCTCGGCCCGCTTCATGCGTCAGGACTTTTTTGAGTTCACGCCCCAGTTCAAGTTGGTCATCGCCGGCAACCACAAGCCGGGGCTTCGCAGCGTGGATGAGGCCATCCAGCGTCGGTTCAATCTCGTCCCCTTCAGCGTCACTATTCCGGCCGCGGAGCGCGATCCAGACCTCGCAGAGAAGCTCAAGGGCGAATGGCCGGGCATTCTCGCATGGATGATCGCCGGGTGTCAGGAATGGCAGGAAATCGGCCTACGGCCTCCGGAGATCGTTACGCAGGCGACGGCCGAATACCTCGACCAGCAGGACAGCCTCACAGCTTGGATCACCGAGGACTGTCAGACGGGCCCGGAATACACCGGTGGCGCTATGGACTTGTTCAAGTCATGGAGCAGCTGGGCATTAGCGACCGGGATACCGCCGGGCAAGCGCACTTCGTTCCTGGATAGCCTGCGTGCCAAGGGCTTCACCAGCCAACACACTCGGACCGGGACGACATTCGCCGGCCTCCGCGTAACCCCCCGAATGATTGGGGATTACCCATGACTGTGACGACTGTGACGACTTTTGCATATAGACCGTTCACGCGCGCGCGCACACGCGTAACGGGGGAATACCTAAATCCCGTCACAGTCGTCACAAGACCCGTACACCCCGAGATGAGAATGCGAGTTCGGTGGCCCCTTCCGCCGGCCTGCCGCTTCTCTGCCCTGCGCTCCCCGGCTTGCCCCGCCGGAGGGCGTCAGTGGCTCACCTCACAGCACAGGCATAGCTATGGCTAAGCAGATTACTCCCGCCGGAAGAGAGCCGAAGACCCGGATAAGCGCCAAGACGCGCGCTGCTTTGACGTTCATGGTCAATGAAGGTCTGAGCAGGGCCAAGGCCGCAGAGAAGGCGGGAATTACTGACAACTGGATGTCTCGCAACTCCGGCGCCCTGAGGTATTGGCCCTTAGAACGCAGCTTATGGAGGTGATCCGCACCAGTGAGGCTTCCAGAAGCATCGCCAGAGCGGCAAATTTGGCCGACAATGCCCAATCCGAGCATGTGCGGCTTCAGGCCAACGAGTGGTTGGGCGGCCTGGATGGCATTTCCCCAGTCGCCAAGAGCGAAACCGTTCACCTCCACCGCGATCTCACGCCCGGCCTGGTGATCGTCATGGGCGGTTGGCAGGCGCATGAAACCGAGGGTCAGACGGTCAATGGGCTGGTGATCGATCAGCCCAAGCCGCGGGTCAACATGATCGGCACGCCGGTGCCGCACCCGGAAGCGATGGAAAGGGACAGCAAATGAGTGGTCCTGTACGCTTTCTGGGTAGCATGGCAATCCCGCGCGCTGGATTGACCTTGTATATCAGCACGGTAGGGCAGGCACGGCAGCGGTTTGTGTATCCTGTCCGTCGCCAGGAGAGCCGAATTGCCCTGAGATTTGATGATAGCCGCGGCGAGGGTGCCGGGGGGAAAAATCGCGCGCCGCAAACTGACTGGGGTACAGCCCACGCGCCCCGGTTATTTTTCCTCTCCCGAAATTTTCCTACCAGGAATCCTGACGTGACTCGTGGCGGGCGTTTGGGGTTTCGGGCTCGTTGGTCCCGGTCCGGCGTGAGCGAGTCTGTAGCGTGCCCTACGTGGCCCTGCCGCGACATCAAATCAAAACAAGGAGAAGCATTCGATGAATAATTCTGCGCAAGTAAAATTCAGACTGATTTTGTCCCTCGCTATGACGTTGATGTTGGCTCCGGTCAGCAGCGCGTGGGCGGCCATTGCGCTCGTCACAAGCGGGCTTGGCAATGGGGTTGCCGCCCCCGGCGGCGCCCAGGTCACAATCAACAGCACCGGGGCGTCGCTTTATGTCGTTTGTGTCGCGTCTGATGCCGGCAATGGCACGGGGCAAGGTGTGTCATCGACCCGCGGCAACACGCTCACCAAGATCGGCACTCGGTACACCAACAGCGCTGCCCAGCAGATTGAAACCTTCTATTCGGTCCCTTCTAACCCCGGCAGCGGCGACCAACTAACCTATTCCGGTAGCTTTGGAACAATCATGGCGACGGCGTGGAGCGGAACCCATGCCACCACCCCGCTCGACACCGGCTCCGGCGCTCCGACCGGCAACAATGGAACGACAAGCACATCTATTCAGCCAGGCTCCGTCACGCCCACACAGAATGGCGCTTTGATCGCGGCGTGTTCATCGGTTTCCGGTGGGACAACGAGTAGCTTCACGGCCGGCAGCGGTTTTACCGTGGAATTGAACGCCGGCCTTGTCGGCGGGCAATCTTATGGCGGGTCCTTCAATTATCTGATCCAAAGCACCGCCGCGGCGGTGAACCCGCTTCTTGGTGGTTGGTCGTCCAATCCTAACTCCGCGAGCATTTCGGTGTTTCTGCCCGCTGGTGGAGCGCCCACGGTACCCAGGGGCCGCGCATTTTTCATGGGCACGCCGTGAGCCTGTTCTCTGCGCCCAAAATTGACGTTCCGAAAGAAGACCCGGCCATCGCCGCCGCCCGCGCGCGCCAGCAGAACCAGGCCGATAACGCCCTCACCGGATCGATCCAAGACAATCTGCAGCGCCGTATGCGCGCCCGCCTGCAAACCTTTGGCCTGGTGGCGACAGGTCGCAACGCTAACGCGCGACCGGTCGTGACCGCTGGCTTCGGGGCGGCCATCTGAGTTCGATGTCCGGTGGGAATTCCGGTGGCAGATTTCGAAAGTAGAAATCGAACTCACGACCTGTCTCTTACCAAGGGATTGCGCTCGCAGGGTTTAACCAGGCATCGGTGCCTCCAACCATTCCGCTGCCCGCTTAGCACCTGAACAGCATGGACGGTCTGCGGCGGCCGAGCCGCCGGGGCCTTTGGCGATGTGGAAGCTCTTCGAAGAAAAAACCCTCGCCAGAGGGAGCCGGCGAGGGTTCAGGGGCCTCTGCCGCCCTAAGGGGCGGGTTCGCGGCAGAGTGATCTAAACGTCTTCGCGCCCGACTTGGCCCAACGGGGATTGAGAAATTTTCGAGTAAAATGATGCTCTGCTGCCGTTGAACTGGAACCCTCGCAGGCGAGACCATTCCTACCGGTTTGTGCGTCGGTAATTCTCAAAACCTGGCGCGAAAGCACCAACCGCCGACGCCGCGAGGACCCGCCACCTTAAGCTGCTCTGTGGTCGGGTCTTCCGTCGCTAGGTTGATCTTGGATCGGCCTGTGGACACAAACATCGCCGCGCCAAACCTCGGTCCGGTCGTCACCTCTGCAAAGGATTTTGGCTGCATTGACTGAGGAAACGTCGTCCCAATAGCTATCGTGATAAATCAACCTGATCGCGCCTGTGGGCGCAATAATCCTGATTTGGTAGTGTTGCATCCTACCCCCTTAAGGAAAGAATACCCCCGGATTTCAGCCTCACTTGTTTCACGAGTCGAGGGGATTCTTTGTACGGAATTGACCTTGGGCGTACGTTCAGGTGGCAGAGACAACCGGCCAACGCCCCAATATTACACTTCCCGTCCCACCGAAAATCCAGCTTTTCGGCCCCAACCCCGTTTCGGGAACTTCCTCAATGTGAGGGCGTTAACTGCCCTAACTGAGGAAAAACCATGTTCTACCGGGGCACGCTAATCAAAAGAATCAAGCTCAACGGCGAGGAGTGCGTTGATATCGTCGGAAGGCGTGATGGCACTTTCCAGTTCATCCACCGGAAGCCATGCAACGATAATATCGGGGCCGCCACCACATTCGAATCCTCCCCCTATATAAGCGTGGAAACCGCCGAAGCTGCGGTCTCGCAGAAGTTCAAACTGGAACAGTCACGCTAGGATTTTCTTCGGCTTAGTCTTAGCGATGGTCTAGAACGATTTCAGGAATGTCTCGCCTGTTTCGCCGGCTTCAAATTCCTTGACGGCAGCTAAGAACTTTTCCTTTTGCGATAGCTTGGCGTATCCACCGTTCTTTGCCCGCCATGCCAGCGCCTATCCCGCCTAGGAAGCCTTTGCAAAATACAGGGCACCGCACGCGAACAGGTTATTTGTGGTGGGCTCACTGATCATTGCGTCATAGCCACCGCCGACTTCCGCCGCCGCAGCGATCATCCGCCGAATCCGCATCACGTCTGCCGACGAAGGCGCTTTTGATTCGTCGGCGCGAAGTAATCGCGCCAAACCCTGTCGCTGTTTGCGGGCTTCATGCTCTGCATCGCGTGCTTCTGTGGCAGAAATTAGCATCTTCACTATCCGGTGCGACCTAAGCACCAATACTGCCGGGCACAGTTGGTGTCCGCCGGGGAAGTTGAGCTCCAGGCTGCCAACCCCGGCTTCAACCCGCAGTTGGAGACCTTAGGTACGGCGGTCTTCATAACGCGTAAACACCGCCTCTCCTGGGTCTAACCAAGATCGCAGTTCGGATGTCAGCCTACCTGCGCCATCACCAGGCTGGCCTACGTCCAGCATGGAAAGCTCGGATTTCCACCGGGAAATATCCCGGCGCAAACTTTCTATAAACGTCTCACTGAATGCATCACCATGGGCCATGGTCGACCCTACCCTCCCGGCTGCAACCCGTCCAATCCAGCTTTCGGATGAACTGTACCAGTGCCGCAATTTCCCTGGGAACGGCCCAGCGGGAAGCAGTGCTGGAAAGCCGCGAGGGCTGTCCCGTCCGGATCGGCTTGGTCCAATAATCGAAGCCTAAGGGGCTATCGCTAGGGGGGTATCGTTACGGCTTTCGTACATGCCGGGGTAGAAAGTTCGCCCCCAACCCATAGCGGTTTTAGTCCGTGCGTCTGGACAGCAAAGCTCCCCTGTATCATCTTTTGGAAATGTCGAACCACTCGCTGCTCCAACGAGCCTTTGACCTGACCGGCTGCCCTGAAATCAAGAGCATCAGCGACATCCGAAGCCGCTTAATGCAGGAGGGGTATTCCATCAGCCAAGTGTCCCAATTGGGTGGCCCCAGTTTAACAAAGCAACTTACCAAGCTGATCCACGCCGCCAACCGGGGCTTTTCAGGCCGGGAGGAAGCGGCCCCCGGCTTGGCAAATGGACGCTCACGCACCTCGGCAAGCAAAGAGCATCAGACGATCTGGGCGAGGATAGATAAAGGGCCGAAGTGAGCGATGATTGATTGGTCGAGGTAAGGTAACAGGCATGGGGCGGGGAAAGGTAACTCAAGCTAGAAACCGGCTAATCTATTCGGCATTCGAAGAGGGCGCGAGCCTCGCACAGCTCTCAAAAAAATACTGTCTCACCGAAGGAACGGTGCGCGAAATTCTACGGCAGGAAAGAAATCTACGGGCACATAGCGCCGAGTCTTATTACATCGGGCTTCGAACGAATGAAGCGTAGTGCGCGCAGCGCGGACTGACCTAATCTACCGGCTCAGCCGGTTGCTTTTGCAAGCCACAGTTTTTTCAGATAACCCAGCGATGAATCTGTAATGGTCGACAGTGGCAATACCGTCTGGAATGTGACGCCCACTTCTTTTCCAATGTTGCGCACGACCTTAGCCTCATAGGCGATGCGGTCTCGAATATTGATTAGGTAGAAAACGGTCGGGAAATGCGTGTTTGTTCCGACGGCAATCAGGGCACCGGTTTCCGAAAGATTGCGGAACGTGCAATCGAAGCTGTGCACCCCATTGTTGAAGGTGATGATACCTGCCAGCAGCACCCGCTTGCGTGCCGAAGGCCGACGCTCAGCAGGCGGCGGCGGCTCTGAATTGCCAAGTCCCACAATTACCTCCCGGCCAACGGAGAATGACGATTTGTCATTTTGGCTAAGGGCCGTCCGCTGTCTAGCTATAAGCCGTGCTGCGAGTGCGAAATCTCACAGTCGCTGTCCCTGTCCCACGCTAGCGCCTGACTAGGAACCTACACTTCGAAGGTGCGTATAAGCATCGAACATCATTCTGGTGGAGTACGATGCCAAGACACCCCAAAGAGCCAAGCGTCGAGACCACCGTGAAAGCCATGCTTAGGGCTTATGGACCTGATGCTTCAGACGAGGCAAAGCGGATGGCAGATCGGCTTTCTATGCGCGCTGATCACAATGGGGGCGATTTTTGGCACCAAGTGCATGTTGCCCTCCAGGGTCTACAGCTAGAGCCAGCTAGCCGGGCCGACCTGCAGGCCGCACATTAGTTGCCATGTTTTCGGTTACCTCGGACGGCATATAAGCCGACTGGTTATGTTCGGAGCTCGCCCAAGCAAAAAAACCTCGCCGGAGGGAGCCGGCGAGGGTGTCAAGGTCTCTGCCACCGCGAGGGGCGGGTTTGCGGCAGAGTAGTTTAAACGTCTTAGCGGGCGCCCTGGCTCCACGGGATTGAGTAATTTTTGCGACGAGTTCGCCCCGCGGTCGTGCAAGGCCATTGCGAAGCACAACCTAAGCGGCCAGCAAGGACTTACTCTCTAGGTCGTGAACGGCGCTTAATATCCGTTCCCAAATTCGCTTGCCGCAATGCTCATTGCGCCGGTTCATCCACCGATCATGTGCAAGCACTCGTCTACGGCGAGCGTCTAAATGCGCATATCGCGGTAGAACTTCTCGGTGCTTACCGCCAACTTGTTCTTTTCAGCACTCAAGATTGCAGGATTGTCTGTGGCGCAAGGCCATAGGCTAGGCATAACTGGACTAAGGTCTTTCCGGCATTGCGGGCCAGGAAGATACGGCGGTTTCGTTCCACATTTGTTGATTTCATGCGACCCCGCAGAGAAATCTGCCAGCCGTTAACGCCCGCAGATCGGAGATTCGTATCAGCCTGCCAACGGGTAAGCTAGTTGGTGAATGTTAAGAAACGTAGGAAGGCTGCAACCGCTGTGTCCGCTTATGACCCCAAGCGGACATTGCGGGACGAAGCGCTGGGCCAGCTCGCTCCCCCTAGGCGTGCGCTCAGTAGGTCAACTGTACGCTTGGATATGTTCGTTTCTAAACCGTTTTCTTCCGCGACGGGAACCCGGTAACGGCACTTCGCGTTGCGGTTGCGGAGCCACAACTAGAAGTCTCACATGCCCGAAAATAACGACCGGCCCGAGACCGTCGGGGGGAGCGCGTTACGCCCGCTCTTGATAGCCGCAATACTTATCGCCTCAGGCCTGACGCTTTTGCAGTGGGATGAATCACGCGATCGCGACAGCACGAGGACACCGGTCCAAATCAGTCAGAATCGCTAGTTTAACGAGGCGTGGGCGCCGTGTTCCAAAGGGGCCAGAGGCACTTTTCCGACGATGCCGTGTGTTTGCGAGCTGTGATGCTCTGGAAGTTCGGAGGGACGCGCCTTGCTTGTCCCGGATGTGCGTCTGAGTCCTTGTTTCACCCCATTACAAGGCGAAAGGCCTACGCGTGCCAGGATTGTGGGTATCATGTCTACCCGTGCGCGGGAACAGTCTTTAACAGAACTCGGACGCCTCTGACGCATTGGTTTTTTGCCATGCATTTATTGGCTGCCAACGGGGACCGGCTGCGAGCGGCGGACTTGGAGCGAATAATTGGCTGTTCTTACAAAACTGCAGCGAGGATGACGCGCAAATTGCGGCAGATAACGGGCTCTGAAAAGAGCTTGGCCCTCCTGGACAGCACACGACATTCGTTCTTAGCCAGGCTTGATGCAACACGCGATCAAGCCCGCCGCGCATCGGTGGACACGGGCTGCAACCATTAAGCATCCCACCCCGTTTATTACGGGACGAAGCTGTCGGTGGGCCACAAAGAAAGGTTCCACATGAGAAAGTTTCACATTGCAGTTGGTTTGAGTTCGTTTTTAGCCGTAGCGACGTCCATCGCGCCCACGGTAACCATCGCTCAAACTGTTGAAAGAAGTTATACCGCGTGTAATTCAAGCGGCGACTGCTGGCGGGTGAATAAGCTGTATGCTTACGGGGAAGACAGGCCAATCACTTATCACAACTCTGATTGGTACGCCGCCCATCGTAATGACGCAAAAATCCGCTGGCGTGACGACCCTGACGATGACCGTGGGTACTATGTAGACGGACGTTGGCACGCCGATCCCGGCGCGCGGGCGGTAGCAGGCGGCGCAACTGGCGCTGGCCTCGGCGCGGCGATTGGATGCATCGTGACGCTTCCAGTGGGGTGCGCACCCGGCGCCGCTGTTGGGGCTGCGGTAGGTGGCGGGACCGGCGCCGTGGCTGGCGCAGCATCGACTCCCCGGTAGTCCAGCGCCAACAGCTTTTTAGGCAATCATAACGAAAGGCCCGGACGCGTTCCGGGCCTTTTTTTGCGTCACATATGAGCTCTGGCAAGGCGTAGCATGGATCGCCCCCCCCCCCGATGTCCGCTTTTGGCGCAAAGCGGACATTCAGCGGCTCGCTCTCCCTTGAATATCTCGACCGTCAGCGCCTCCCTCAGGCGGATGCGGCTGACGATGCCCGCCCTGACATTCAGTCAGCCATTAACCAAGACTCTGGTATGCTAACCGCATAAGACTCCCTGCTAACCATAGGGGAGGGGGCCATGCGGGAATTTGCGCGCAGTCTTCACGGCAAGATATCCATAGCGACCGTAGAAATTCCTCAAGTCCAAATCCTCGGCCTAGTGGCCTTAATGGGAGGATTGTGCGGGCTTCCGAATGTAGCGAATGCGGCTGTCATGTACACTTACACAGGGAATAATTTCACGGGTTTCTACGGCGCAACCTCGTGCCCTTTAGTGTGCAGCATTCAAGGCTACTTCATAATGCCATCACCACTTGCGGCCAATTTAACCTCGAGCGACACAGTTGCCCCTCTCTGGTTACACTTTTCGGACGGTCTCAGGACGATGGAGAGCGCTCCCGCAAGCTCAGATATTTTCAAATTCGTAACTGACTCAACTGGGCTAATTACGGAATGGTCAATCGATCTGTACGACCTACCGGGTCCAGCGTATTTTGCAACCATCCATGCGCCGTCAGGATTTTCATCTTCGAATCCCACGCCGGGAAGTGTCCTGGCTGATATAACAGGAGTTCAAGACGGTAGCCCGATTTACACCTTCGATTGGAGCTTTCAGTATGGGCCTATCACGCTAATCAATGGCTTTGAGACTATTTCTCCAGACCGATGGGCAGTCAACATCAACAACCACGGCATCTGGACTTCCCAGCTTACGGACTTCATTAGCCCTGTCCCAGAACCAACGACACCCGCGCTGTTCGGCGCAGGTCTTGCCGGCCTAACAGCGATGCGGCGCAGGCGGAAATGCTCCCACCCGAGCATGCCCCAATAGGGGACTCTTTTCAGATTCAATAAATCGGCGTAGCGTGCCCGTGGGTGTAGAAACCCGGACCCGAATAACCCTGCATAGATGCTTGGCGGCATCCCTGCTGGGGGCGCGGAGCCCTTGGCGGGGCAAAGCGCTTGCGGTGCGCCTTGGCGGGCGCCCGAACCTGGCCACTTTGGCCGGGGGCGGTGCGCCATGTCCAGAGGGGGCAACCCCTTAAAAGCCATCGACCAGTCTTTCGGGCTGGTTTCTACCCCCCGGCTGCCGGCCGATCCGGCGACGGCCATATAGGCCATCCGAGAGGGCAACACCGCCATGAACATGCATATGAAGCACTCCCCGCAATCCAAGCCGGTTCCAGCTCCGATTGCACCGCTTATGCGGCGTCTAAGAGATGCCTGGGCCAAATACGCAACCAACCGACCCGAATATGAGAAGCTACATGGCGAGCAACACAACACGGTCTATTGCAAGCTGAAATTGGGCGACTGGCACCCACCGCAAAATGCAGCTCAGTATATATCGCAATTGGATGCAACGACTACGCGCCGGCATCGTCGCGTCGAGAGCACTAACGAAAAGGCGCATGAAGCGTATTGGGAAATAGCGGATCCAATAGTCCAGGCAACTCCGAAGAACCTGACGGATTTGGCAGCCCTGGCCGTCATATGCGCATCTGTCCGCACCGAACTTTGGGACAAGCCGAAAGATGATTTGGAATGGGGCGATCGCCTGGTTCGTAATCTGGTCGAGGGTGTTCTCGGGGTCGCAAACGAACCGAACTTCGTGGCCGATTTCCCCAGGCCGCAGGTGCTCTGCGGCAATGGCTGGGAGAGGTTCTACAAGGAACAGCCAACGAACGCAGCGTGATCGAAACGGCAAACGTTCCCCGCCTCAAAACGGGGAACGGGTTTGCTAATCGTCTGATAGCGCTTGGCGTTTCGAGCTGCGCCACCTGATAAGGCGACAGGCGCATGATCGGCTGAGGGGCTACCTGGGGCCGTTACAGGTCAGCGACCTTTTCATGGTCAATTTTGACTGACGTCTTGTCAGTAGTGGATTCGCCAATAGCGTTAGGCTGGGGTTATCTGCACCCATGGCGGAAGACCCCTACAACCCCGATTACGAATACATTGCTTATATCGATGAGTCCGGCGACACCGGACTGAGCAAGGTCGTGGGCGTAGATAGTCAGGGTTCGCCCGAATGGTTCACGCTTTCGGTTGTTGTCATGCACAAATCGGAACTGCCCAATCTCGACCGTTGGATCGGAGATATGATCGCAGCGACGGGCAGTCATCAGCTCAAGGACCTGCACTTCTCCAAACTGAAACAAGCGGCCCGAGCGGCGGTGACCAACTATATGGCACTGCTGCCGCTCATGGGGTTTGTGATCTGCTCTAACAAGAAAAACATGAAGAACTACAAGAACCCTCGCGTCGAGGCCGCGATGATGCCCGTAGTCGATTGGTTCTATTGCTGGATGACCCGGCTCGCGCTGGAGCGGATGACCAATTTTGTGTGGCGTCGGTCCGTGCAACGCTTTGGTTCACCCAAGCGGGTGAAACTAATTTTCAGCGAGCGGGGCCAGTTAAAAATTGGGCAAATTGCCGCCTACTATGAATGGATCAGGCAGCAAAGCCGTAATGACAATCTATATATTTCGAGCGGCGATTTAGAGTGGGAAACCATTAGCCCGCACTTGATCGACAAAGATTTCCACAAGAACTTGCCAGGGTTGAAACTGGCTGATGTGTTGGCCTCGGCGTTCAACGCGGCTTATGACAACAAACAGTCCGGCCCATGCGAACCCGCATATGCCATGAATTTAAAGCCAATTATGGGTCGCTTTCCCAACAATGAAAGAGGCCACCACTGTGGTTATGGGGTGAAACTATTACCCGGGTGGCGCGGCGCAAAAATGACCACCGACCAAAAGGTGATTTTCTCGCACTACGGTTACCCCAAGCAACTTTGGCAAGATGGAAAAAGTTGGAAGTTTCCGGAGCCCAAAAAAATGAGCGATCCATCTTTTTAATCTGGCGGGTTGTTAGGTCAGCTCAAATTGCCAACCCTGCGCTTCGACGTCAGAGGACTGGCTACCCCCAACTTAGATGGATCACTCACAAAAAGAGTCACACGGCCGAGTCCGCAGCGCAAGGGTCCTCCACAGGCTTAGTGTCGAGCTTCTCATTGCTCGATTTCCTGGCGCTTCTTGGTCATGGTAGCCTCCTAGGGGCTGAAATTGCCCTCCAGAGACACAGGGGAAGTGAAATGGACGGCGCGGAGCTCATGCGGAAGGTTGCTGCCGGATTTGAACAGTCTGACCTACGGCCCTTATTGGACGCAATCCACGAAGAAATCGTCTGGAAGTCCGCAACGAAGCACGAGGGACTTTTCCGGTTCGACGGCGAATATAAAAATCGGCCTGGGGTTTTGGATATCCTGTCTAAAATTTCTGTGGACTACACATTTCATCACCTCAAGCCCAAGGAGATTCTTGCGGCCGGGGATGTTGTATGGGGGCTTTTTGATGTGGGTCTTTCGTATGATCCTAAGGGTAAGGGTAGCGCCCCGAAAGCGGTGAACCTGGAGATGGTTTTTCGTTGGCGCCTCAAAGACGGCAAGATCATTGAACACCAAGGATTTTGGGATACAGCCTCCCTCTTTATCCAGCAGGCTGCAATGCCCGACCGCGCTTCCCGAACGTAGGTACGCGTGTCCTTGTCAAGGCGCTCCGGCACCCTATTCAGGTTGACCACGCTGTTCGCGTCCGAGGTGGGCGCGCCGCCAGATCCATTAAAAAACTTCCCATTGAGTTAAATTGATTATTAGCACCGCCCGCTAAAGTTCCCCCAGGAGTGGGAGGGATTTCAATGCGCAAAATGAACTTTGAACAGCCCGCCGTCCCCAATCGAGACGTGGGAGGACCGCCGAGCTTGGCTTTGTTGGTGGTCGCAACAATAGCGTGTTCTGTATGGGGACTATTGGTGATGCTGCAAGGCGTCAGTCCCTAGACTTGCCGTGCGCGGTCCTGGGGCGCTTGCCTGGCCGTTAACACCCGTTCTTGTACCCGGATCATCGATGCCAGGTCCGCCCGCGTCTTGGGCGTCCGCGCCACGGCCAGCTTTGCCTTCAGCTGCGCGAGCAGTTTTTCGCTTAAAATCACCTTGGGGTTTTCGGTCATGGCTACCCATCTGGCTACCGAACACGTAGGTACTAGGTGAAACTGAACGATGCAGGACGCTGCTGCGGCTGGCAGAAAACCTAACAAACCCGGACTAGAAATACTAACCAATACTACCCGATACGCACCTGCCAGAATTCCTAAACCGTAGGCCGGAAGTTCGAGTCTTCCTGGGGTCACCACTCAAAAAATAACCGGCTGGACGAATTATGTTTTCTTGGCCGAACCCCGCACCACCCGCTTAGGTGCGGGGATAGAATGTTCGGCGGACGTTCTCGTTAGGGTGTGCACGGCTTCGCGCGCTAGGCGCTTGCGGTTGGCTTCCCTAGTGTAAAGCTCCGGCATCTCTGTTGTCGTCCAACCAAAAATTGCCATCAGCTGATGAATGGTGGCACCGTTATCTGCGCATGTTGTCGCCGCGATCTTGCGCACGCCATGGGCCGATTTTTTGACACCCGCTTTTCTCGCCGCGGCGCTAAAGGCGTTGCCAAAGCTTTCCTTCAGAAAGAGGTAATTCAGGAACTCGCCCGCCTCGACATCTCCTCCTTGGAAGCACGCCAAGCCGCCGAACTTCGCGCCCTCGATATCCGCCAACAGCAAGAGCTGGAAAACCTGCGCGCTATGAAGGCGACAAAGGACCAAGAGCTTGCGGTCATCCAAAACTTTCAGACGCAGCGCGAAGCGATCGAACAGAACTCCGCGCAAAAGCGCAAAAGCATCGAGGAACAGGCGGGCGCTGACATCAACCAGGTGCAGACCCGGGAAATTGAGCTCAATGAGGCGTTCAGGCAAGGTCTGGAAGACGTCGCTGTGGCGGGGTTGCATGGTTTCGACAGCCTGAAAGATGCGGGAGCGCGGCGCGCCGACGTCTGCCCAAGCGGCATTCACCTAGCCTCACGACAATTTGTCAGTGTAGCCCATGGCTACAATAGCACTAGCCACCGCCATAATGTTCAAGGCCTTAACCATCGGCATGGGAATTGCTTGATTCCGCCAGTACGTTCTTAGAGGGAGGTGCCGGGTGACTATTCGTTCTGCGTTGGTCGGGTTTTTGGCACTCTTAGCTGTTCTTAGCCAATCGAATAGTTCGAAGGCGGGCCCGCTAACCGGCTACCACAATCAGGCAGCCTGGGAAGCGGCCGTCGCGGACCTTGGACTCCGCCCGTATTCCGGAGGGACAAGTGGAACGATTGAAACTACGACCATAGGGTTTGGTATCACCAGCGTTTGTCCACACAGCGGAATCTGTGGCTTCGGAACTACATCCGCGCCATTTGGACTGTCCAACAATCTATCGGCAAACTTTTCATACCATAACATCTGCCAGCCAACTTGCAGCGCCACCTCAAAGATTGCGATAAACTTCGACCACGAGATTATGGCATTGAGAGCAACAGACTTCAGTTGCATTATCGGAACCCTCCTGCTCGTGAACAATTCAGTTGGTGTAGGAGAAGGCAGGCCTTGCGGTCTTCAGGGTTTTTTTGGATTGATCGGGCCGATCTCTAGTCTGGAATTCTCGGGCACCCAATACACAGATAGCCCGATGGCTCTAAACTTACAGAACATCGCTGTGTTCGAGGCGCCAGAGCCCGTAACTGTGTCGGTGTTTGGCTTTGGTTTTGCCTGCGCGGTCGGATTGCGCCATCGGAGGCGTAGACTGAACCGAAATTCTCATCAGGGCTAAATCTGCCACCGGAATTGCCACCAGACTGGTTGGTACGGGGCATGTTGAAAAAGCGCTTTGCTGTTCAATGGCACCTTCACGCCCCGCACCTATAGCTAAACTGTTGAGACGGTTGCGATGTGCGACCGTTCCTGGGGTCACCAGCGAACCGGCATTCGACGGCGACTGTTTGCCTACATCAGCCGCCCGGGATTCTTCAGATAGCGATCCCGGATCGCCTCGGCCCCCCAATAGGCCAACGCGCCCACCGTGCCGGTGGGGTTTTGGGCTGCATTCTGCGGAAAGGCGGATGCGCCGACCACGAACAGGTTGGAAACATCCCAACTTTGCAGATAGCGGTTGACCGCGCTGGTGGCGGGATCGGTTCCCATCACCGCGCCACCGGTATTGTGGGTGGTTTGATAGGGTACCGAATTCCAGTCCTTGCGCACAGTTCCCATGGTGAGGATCTTGGGATTGAGGGATCGGGCGATCTTTTCGACCTGCTTGCTGACCCAGGTCTGCATGCGGATATCATTGTCCGGAAAGTCGAAGGTGATGCGCAGCAGCGGCCGGCCATGCCGGTCGGTATAGGTGGGATCGAGATCCAGATAATTGCCGCGGATCGGATAGCTGGAGCCCGAACCGCCCACCCCCATCACCCGGCCATAAGTCTTGGCGGTGGCCTCTTTCCATTTGGCGCCCCAGCGCGGAGTGCCCGGCGGGGTGGGCCGGTTGTTGATCGGTCTGCCGTTGCTTTCGCCGGTGCCGATGGTGGCGCCGCCCACGAAATCCAGATCGGAATGGTCGAAAGCGTCGGCGTTGAAATCATGCACCGACATGCTGAGAGCGCCAGCGCCGATAAAAGAATTGAATCTTTTGTCGTCGAAGATCAATTGGGCGCCGCCGCCGCCGGTCTGGTAGCAATAGTTGCGTCCCACCGTGCCTTGGCCGGTTTTGGGATCATAGGGTTTGCCGATGCCGGACAAGAACATCATCCGCACATTCATCAAGCCATAACCGCAGAGAATGACGATGTCCGCCGGCTGCTCATACTCCGTTCCGGCCGCGTCGATATAGGTAAGACTTCTGGCGGTTTTACCGTCTTTGTGCAGGTTTACTTTCATCACTTCGCATTCGGTGCGGACCTCGAAGTTCGGGTTCTTCATCAGAACGGGAAGGATGGTGGTTTGCGGGCTGGACTTGGAATAGTTGCCGCAGCCGAAACGCTCGCAGAAGCCGCAATAGGTGCATTCGCCCATCGCAACGCCCAGCGGATTGACATAGGCGCGGGACAGGTTGGCCGATGGCGCGGGAAAGGGATGAAGCCCCAGATTCCGCGCTGCCTCACCCATCAGGGTGGAGGAGTAAGGCAGCTTCAGCGGCGGGTTGGGATATTCGCGGCTGCGCGAGCCCTCGAAGGGATTGCCGCCCGGCTGAACCTGGCCCTTGATGACACCGGCCTTTCCCGACACACCGCACAGATACTCGAACTTGTCGAAGCAGTGCTCGATCTCGTCATAGGTAACGCCCCAGTCCTGCAGCTGCAGCCCGGCGATCTTCTTGGCGCCATAACGCTTGATATGATGGCTCTTGCATTCAAAATCGCTGGGATAGTAGCGCCAGGTATAACCGTTCCAATGCACGCCGGCGCCGCCCACGCCATCGCCCGGCAAGAAGGAGCCGTAATCGCGCATCGGCAGGGCCGTTTGCGAGATGTTGTTGCGCATGGTCATGGCTTCGACGCTGGGCTTCAGGAACAGCTCCTTGCGCACCGCGTAGCGCAGTTCGTCTTGCATGTAGGCGATATTGAAATCGGTGGCCGTGTCGCGCCAGGGACCGCGCTCGATGGCCACGACGCGAAGCCCGGCCTGGGTCAATTCCTGCGCCAGGATCGAGCCGGTCCAGCCCAGACCCATAATGACGACGTCTTTCTTGGGAAGCGTTTTGGCCATGATCCCCTGGTCTCGTCCTTTTGTTGGCCGAGTTGCGTCGATAAGACCGCGTATGGCGGGAAAATTCCAGCAAAATTCCGAAAAAGCGGAGCGGTTCTTTTATCGCGGGCGATCCAGCCGGTGAACGATCAGTTCATCGACTTCCAGGCGGCCGATTCGGGCGCGTTTGACGGCCACCTTTCCGACCGCCAACTTTCCAACCGCAAGTGCCCCGATGGCCAACGAACCGATCGCCAGAGCGCCGATAGCGAAGGCGCCCAGGGCCAACGCTCCGAGCGCCAGAGCGGGATAGCGTTTGGCCTTGATCATGTTAGGGCTCCTTGGTTCGCTCATTTTATCCAAAGCCAACGGCTGCGGTTATAATCGCGGGGATTGGCGATATAGCCGCCGACTCGCGGTCCCACCGCCTCGCTTTGCGACAAAAACCGGATCGGCAGCCAGGGCATGTCGGCCAGGGCGATGCGCTCGGCCGCCTGCAACCGTTGCGCGCGGCGCACGGAATCCGGTTCGCGCCCGGCCGCCGTCATGGCGGCGTCGAAGCGGGCGCTGCGGTAACCGGCATAGTTTCCGGGGCTGTCCGAACGCAGCAGGTCGAGGAAATTCGAGGCGTCGCTGAAATCCGCCAGCCAGTTGGTATAGGCCAGCTGATACTGGCCCTCGCGCATGGCCCGCAGGACCATCGGATAGTCCGACACCGAAATCCGGACATCGACGTAAATCTGTCGCGCCATGGCCTGGAACACGCCTGCCAGGCGTTTGCTGTCGGGATTGGCGCTGATGGAATAGGTAAGGGGCAGCTTGTTGAACTGGCTGTAGCCTGCCTCCTGCATCAGTTTCCTGGCCTCGGCCAGCCGCGCCGGATAGGGCATGAATTTGAAATTCAGCTGCGGGCCATTGGCGTAATTCGCGATGGTGGGGGGCACATAGGAATAGGCGGGCTGTTCTCCCAGCTTGATCACTTTGCCGGCCACCGCCTCGCGGTCATAGATCAGATTGAGCGCCCGGCGTACCCGCATGTCGGCCAGCGCGGGATCGCGCAGATTCATCGCGATATAGGACAGTGCCAGCGACGGGATGATGTGCAGGCTGGCGGGCATATGGGCCCTGATCCAGGGCAGCTGCGCCACCGGCAAGGGGGTTTGCATGTCCAGTTCACCCGCTCGCAGCCGGCGCAGCGCCGCTTGCGTGTCGGCGGTGGGATGGTAATTCACCGCGTCTATCTTCACCGCCGCCGCATCATAGAATTGGGGGTTCTTGACCAGGCCGACATGATCGTTGGGCCGCCAGCTTTTCAGCAGATAAGGTCCGTTGGACGTATAGCGGCCCGGCGCGAAAGCAGGATTGGCCGGCAAGGGCAATGCAGCGGGCAGGGTCAAAAGCTCGGGAAGATAGGGCGCTGGAAGTTCCAGCATGACCTTCAGGGTGGAAGGCCCTGACGCGATGGCGCCCAGGGCGGCGGCGGGCAGCCGTCCGGCGGTAATGTCGCGCGCGTTCTTTATGATCCACAGCATGTGGCCCTGACGCGCGGCGGTCTTGGGATCGAGCAGGCGCCGCCAGGCAAAGATGAAATCCTGTGCCGTGACCGGTTTTCCGTCCGACCAGCGCGCCTTGCGCAGATGAAAGGTCCAGGTCAGGCCGTCCGGCGATGTTTCCCAGCGCTCCGCGATCCCCGGGATGGGGCGGGCGGCGGCGTCCAGGGTGGTGAGGCCCACCATCAAATCGCCCAGGATGTTGATTTCCGCGGCGCTGCCGGCAAAGGCCGGGTCGAGCGACTCCGGTTCGGCGCCGCCGCCGCGATTGAGCACGCTGGCGGCTTGCGCCGGAAGAGACGCCAGCAGCAGACATGCCAGCGCCAGATTCTTCATGCGAACTGCTTGATGCGCGCCGCCTGGTCGATCGTCACCCAGCGCGAGCGATGCTTTTCAATGCCATTGTTGCCCCATCCTTTGACATAGGGCCAGACCAGCACGGTGCTGGCCGTGAAATAAAGCGGCATGATGGCGTGATCCTTAAGCGCGATGGCTTCCGCCTCCGCCAGCTTCTTGCCGCGGCTGACGATGTCGCCATCGCGCTGCGCCGCCGCAAGCATTCCGTCGAAGGCAGGGCTGCTATACTGCCCATCATTGTTGCCGCCGCCGGTCTGCAACAATTCCAGAAACGTCGCGGCATCGTTGAAATCGGCCACCCATCCCGCTTCGATAATGTCGAAGTCATGGTTGCGGGTCTGGGCAAGGAAAACCTGAAAATCGGTGGGCAGGATGCTGGCGTTGATAAAAATTTGCGCCCACATCTGCTGGATTGCCGCGGCAACCGCGCGATAGGCGCCTGGCGTGGTGCTGCGGATCATGTAGGTGGTTTTCAGCATGTTGTTTTCGCTGAATCCGGCGGCGCGCATCAGGGCGCGTGCCCGTTCCACGCGGGCGGGGTGAGGCATGGATTTGAAATCGAGTGCCGTGCCGTGCGGAAAGTTGGCGGTGGTGGGGGGCACCAGCGCATAGGCCGGAAGATCGCCCGCCCGGCGGATGCGCTGGGTGATCGCTTCGCGGTTCAAGGCCAGGTTGATGGCCTCGCGCACCCGGATATCGCCGAAGGGCGGCCGGCGATGGTTCACCTGGATATATTCCACGATCAACTGCGGTTCCGTATTGGTGGTTCCGGGCATATTGGCGCGGATCCATTCGATACGCTGTGTCGGCAGCCGGGTCTGGATGTCCAATTCACCCGCGCGCATGCGTTGCAACGCGCCGCCATAATCGTCCGTCGGGTAAAAGAAGACCCGCTCCAGCGCGACGTTGGCGGCATCGAAAAAGCGCGGATTCTTCTCCGCCAGCACATGATCATTGGGCCGCCAGCGCGTCAGTGTGAAAGCGCCATTGCCGACATGATTGCCGGGCCGCGCCCAGTCCCTGCCTTTGGCGGCCACCACATGGCGCGGCAGGGGATAGGTGCTGGCGTGCATCAGCATCTCCAGCATGTAAGGAGCGGGATGCTCCAGCTGAACTTCCAGGGTGCGCGCATCGCGGGCGCGCGCGCCAAGAGCGCCCGGTGGCATCTTGCCTGCATTGATGGGTGCCGCGTTCTTTATCAAATAAAGGAAATAAGCATAGGGCGCCGCCATTGCGGGATCCAAAAGGCGGCGCCAGGAGAAAACAAAATCCTCCGCCGTCACCGGAACGCCATCCGACCACAGCGCCTCGCGGAGGAAGAATGTCCAGGTCAGGCCATCCGGCGAGGTGCTCCAGCGCTCTGCCATACCGGCGATGGGACGGGCGTGGAGGTCCTCGGTGGTGAGCCCCATCATCAGATCGCCCATGATGGCGTCGTCCTGGATACCGGAAGACAGCGAAGGATCGAGAGTCTGGGGTTCCGAGCTGTTGCCGCGCCGGAATGTCCGCGCATCCGGGATTTTACGGTGACTGCCACTGTCCCCAGGCCGACGCAGGGCAAGGTATCCGCCCCCCGCCGCCAGCGCCGCGCCTCCGGCCAAAGCCAGCCGCCGGTTCCATATCTTGCCTGGTGCCATAGAGACCTTCTACCATGCGTCTCGGCTAAGATTTGCCGGGTTTACGGCAGATAGTTCAATGGTTTTCGTGCGGGGAATGTCATGCGTAAGGTGATTCTGGCGTTTGTCGTGACGGGTGGGGCGTTGGCGCCTGGCTTGGCCTGGGCCGATGCGCGCGAGGACGTGATTGCCGGCATCACGCGTTGCGCGCATCTGACCGACGACCGGCAATGGCTGGATTGTTATTATGGCGCCGCGCAGCCGATGCGCGCCTGGCTGGGTCTGTCGCCGGCCCCCCAGGCCCAGCTCAAGCTGCTGTCGGAGCAGCCCAGGCCGGCCGCGCTTCCTGCCACCGTCAGCCGCGCCGCGGTTCGCACCGGTCCGCCGCCAAAGCCCAAGCCGTCCGGTGTTTTCGATGTGTTCGGCGGCGCCGATGTCGTCAACAACGCGCCCGTCCAATCCTATGACGTCAAGCCCAGCGGTTTCACCATCACCTTGCTGGATGGCCAAGTCTGGCAGCAGACCGAAGACGATGCCGATAAGAAGCCCGTGCGCTGGTATCAGCCCGCATCAAGCATGCGGGTCACCATCAGCCAGGGCGCGATGCGCAGCTTCAACCTTGTGATGGGCGACGAAAATACCCACCACAAGGTAAGGCGCATTCGCTAACCGGCTGTTAGGCCGATTGCTTCAGCGGGCGGGAGGCTGGGTATCCAAGATCGGAGACGGCGGGTGAACGGGACTCCAGACCTGGTCGTAGACGTAAACTCCGAATGCCACCGTTACGAGCGCTATAATAATCGCCACCACGGTTCGGGACTTTACGTCCGCCGCCTCCGGAGCATGGTGGAATTCCTGCAGGTTGCTCATTCATGACCTCCTGGGTTTCGCTATCGACTTATGGCGTCTCCATTTTCAAAGCGGCGCCGCGCTTACACGGCGCGTCGCCTTTTTATAGCATATCTCGCGGGCGCCGGTTAGTCGTGTTCGGCGACCCAATGGCCAGTTGCGACTTGCTCTAATTTGGGGCGGTAATCGGGCTCGCCCAGCCGGGATTTCAGGAATGTCAGCTGGGCCCGCCGGTCCAAGGGCGAGGGCAGATCGCCGGTCAGGAGTTCCCGTTTTCTGGCGCGTTCGGCGCGGGGGTCGGGGGAGAGGACCGCCGACAACAGGGCGCGGGTGTAGGGGTGTCGGGGATTTGCATACAGCATGGCGCTGGGCGCCATCTCCACCACCCGGCCCAGATACAAAACCATCACGCGATGCGACAAGCGGCGCACCACGGACAGATCGTGGCTGATGAAAATTAACGCCAGACCGGTTTCCGTTTGAAGATCGCGGATCAGCTCCACGATTTGCGCCTGGATCGAGACATCCAACGCGCTCACCGCTTCGTCGCAGACCAGCATCTTGGGGCCTACGATCATGGCGCGGGCCAACCCGACGCGCTGGTTCTGTCCCCCGGAAAGTTCATGGGGATAGCGGTTGATCCAGGCGGGATCCAAACCGACGCGCTGCATGATCGCGCGCACCCTACCGCGCACGGCCTCGCGCGACAGTTGCGGTTCCAGTGCCTTCAGCGGTTCGGCGATGGAAAGTCCGACCGGCATGCGGGGGTCCAGGCTGGCCAGCGGATCCTGAAACACGATCTGGAATTGCTCGCGCAATTTTCGAATGTCCGATTGCGCGCCAAGGTCGCGCCCCAGCCACACCACCCGGCCCCCGGTGTTGGGCAGCAATTGAAGCACCGCGCGCGCCAAGGTGGATTTGCCGCAACCGCTTTCGCCCACCACGCCCAAGGTTTCGCCCTGGTGCAGGGAAAAGCTGATGCCGTCCACGGCCCGCAAATACTGCGTCTTGCCGAAAAATCCCTTGTTCTTCACGGGAAAGCTGACTTTCAGCTGTTCCACCGCCAGCAGAGGCGCGCCGATCGCGGTGGTGGGCGGCGGCGTCTCGTCCGCCTTGGGAATCGCCGCCAGCAGCATGCGGGTATAATCGTGTTTGGGCGCATAAAAAATTTCGTCCGCTGTTCCGCTTTCCACAATCTCGCCATGGCGCATCACCTGCACCCGGTCTGCCAGTCCGGCGATCACGCCCATGTCATGGCTGACCATGGCGATGGCGGTTTTCTTTTCGCTTTTCAGGGCGCGCAGGATTTCCAGGATCTGCGCCTGCACCGTCACATCCAGCGCGGTGGTCGGTTCGTCGGCGATGATCAGGTCGGGTCCTGTGATGGTGGCCATGGCGATCATCACCCGTTGGCGCATCCCGCCGGACAGTTCGTGGGGATATTGCCGCAAGCGCCGGCCGCTTTCGGGAATGCGGACATAGTCCAGCATTTCCCTGGCCCGGGCCTGCGCTTCGGCGCGCGGGACTTTGCGGTGCAGCATCAGCGCTTCGGTTATTTGGGCGCCGATTTTCATGTGCGGGGTGAGCGAGGTGAGAGGGTCCTGGAAGATCATGGTGACGCCGCCGCCGCGCAGGGCGTTGAGACGCGCCTGCGACGCGCCCAAAATTTCCTCGCCGCGATACTTCACGCTGCCGGTGGCGCGGCCATTGGCGGCCAGGAGTCCGAATGCCGCCAGGAAAAGCTGGCTCTTGCCCGAGCCGCTTTCTCCCACCACGCCCAGGCATTCACCTTCCTGGATCGTGAGACTGGCATTCTTCACCGCATGGACGTCGCCATCCGCCAAGGAGAAATGCACATCGAGATCGGTAATTTCGAGCAGGGCACTCATCGGTCTTTGGGATCCAGCGCATCGCGCAGCCCATCGCCGATGAAATTGAAACTGAACAAGGTTATGGCCATGAACAAAGCCGGAAACAGCAGCATCCAGGGCGCGTTTTCCATCTGGTCCGCGCCATCTGAGATCAGCACGCCCCAACTGGTCAGCGGCTCCTGAATGCCCAGCCCGAGGAAGGACAGGAAACTTTCGGTCAGGATCACGCCCGGCACGGTGAGGGTGACATAGACCATCACCGGTCCCACCACATTGGGGATGACGTGGCGGGTAATGATTCCCAGCGGACCGACGCCGCCGGCGCGGGCCGCCTCAATGAATTCCTTCTGCTTGATCGAAAGGGTCTGGCCGCGCACGATCCGCGCCATGGTCAGCCATTCCACGGCGCCGATCGCCACAAACATCAGGATGAAGTTGCGGTCGAACATCACCATCAGGATAATCACGAAGAAGACGAAAGGCAGGGAATAGAGTACGTCGACGACGCGCATCATCAGTCCGTCGATGCGACCGCCCAGATAACCGGCGGTGGCGCCATACAAGACGCCGATGAAAAGCGACACCAGGGTCGCCACCAGTCCCACCGCCAGCGACACCCGCGCGCCGAACAGCACCCGGACGAAGAGATCGCGGCCCACCGCGTCGGTGCCGAAAATATGGCCGGGGGCGCGGCAGGCGGTTTGCGCGGGCCACCAATTGGGGGCGCAGGCGATGATGTCGTAGTTGATCTCGTCATAGGCGAAGGGTGAGAAGAATGGCGCCAGCAGGGCCAGCAAGGTGATCAGCGCCAATATGATTATGCTTGCCATGGCGGCGCGGTTGCGCAGCAACCGGCGCCGCGCATCCACCCAAAGGCTGCGGCCCTTGACCTCTTCCACGGCTTTCAAGGTCTGGCCTGTCGCTATCACGCCAGCCTCACGCGGGGATCAAGAAGCGCCACCATCATGTCGGCCAGGAAGTTCAGCAGGATGATCAGGCTGGCGTAGCAAATCACCACACCCATGACGAGCGTATAGTCGCGGTTCAAGGCGCCTTGCACGAAATAACGGCCGATCCCCGGCAGGCCGAATATCTGCTCCACGATCAGCGAGCCGGTGAGAACCGCCGCCAGCGCCGGTCCCAGATACGACACCAGCGGCAGGGCGGCAGCGCGCAAGGCATGGCCCAGCACAATGCGCCGCACCGCCAGCCCCTTGGCGCGGGCGGTGCGGATATAGTTGGCGCGCAGCACTTCCACCATCGAGCCGCGCATCATCCGTGCCACGATGGCGATCTGGGGCAGCGCCAATACCGTGACCGGCAGAATCATGTTGCGCCAGGCGCCGCCATTCCATCCGCCAACCGGCAGCGACAGCTCGTAACCGAACAAGGTCAGGCCATAGATGCCGAACACCAGGGTCAAAAGCGGCGCCGTGACGAAGGTGGGAATGGTGATGCCCAACATCGCCACGCTCATCACCGAATAGTCCTGCCACTTGTTCTGCCGGAGCGCCGCGCAAATGCCCAAAAAACTTCCCAACAGCAACGCCAGCGCCATGGCGGTCAGGCCCAGCCGCGCGCTCACCGGCAGGCCGGTGCCGATCAGCTGCGCCACGGTGAAATCCTTGTTCTTGTAGGACGGGCCGAGATCGCCCTGTGCCAGCTTGCCCAGATAGATCAGATATTGTTGAACCAGCGGCTTGTCGAGATTGTAGGCGGCCTTGACGTTGCGTTCGACTTCCGGCGGCAGCCGTCGCTCGCTGTCGAACGGACCGCCGGGAGCGGCGCGCATCATGAAGAAGGCAAGGGTGACAATCACGAACAAGGTCGGAATGGCGCCCAGAAAGCGCCGCACGACATAGCGCATCATTGCGAGACGAACTCCCGCCAGCGCGATGCGATCGCAGGTCCGCGTGCCAGCCACCAGCCGTCATCGATGGCGAAGGCATGGTGGAAATTTTCCGGCGCGGTGGGCAGCAAAGGCCGCATGACCGTGCCCAGTTCGGGATTGGTCTTGACCAGGGCAATGGCGGAGCGGCGCGCCGGACCGTAGCCGACCCAGTTGGCCACCCCTGCCAGGGCGCCGCTGCCGGTGGCAAAGGCGATGTAATCCAGCGCCCGGTCCTTGTTGGGATTGCCTGCCGGTATGGCAAAGACGTCCATTTCATACAGTTGATGATCCCAGATCACCCCGGGTATGAAATCCTTATCGGTCCGCACATCGCCGTTCAGCGCCGTCGCCATGATGGCTTGTCCGTTCTTCACCCAGCCGAGCGCATCCTTGCTGTCATGCGCCCAGATCGGGTGCAATGTTTTCAACTTGGCGAAGGCGCGGTCCAGCCCTTCCGGCATGCTCAAAATTTCGTAGATTTCGCCCGGCGCAACGCCGTCGGCCAACAATGCCATCTCCAGATTGAATTTTGCGTTGGCGCGGCTCAGCGCGCGGCGGCCTTGAAACTTTTTGGTGTCGAAAAAATCCGCCAGGGTTTGCGGCGCCTGTTTGAGGCGAGGCGAGAAAATCATCACTTGGGAATAAACCATGCCGCCCACCCAGCAGGGGCCGATGGCGCCGGCCACGAAATCGCGGGCGGCGGGCACCCCGTCGGCGCCCGGCGGGAGGAAGGCGGGGTCGATTTTTTCCAGCAGGCCCTGCTGGCAGGCCTGGACGGCGGTGGGCAGCTCGAAATCGATTACATCGGCCTTGTACTGGCGCGTCTTCACCATCGCGCGCACTTCGGCCAGATCGCCATCCCACAATGCCGGGCGCACATCGACATCCTTTTCCGCCCCATAAGGGCGCATCTGGGCGCTGGCCTGCGCCCGGCCATAAGCGCCGGGCCAGGTCATCACGGTCAGGATGGGGGCGGGACGGGTGTGCAGATAAAGAACCCCGATCAGGGCGATCAGCAGGAATGCCAGGCCGAAAAGAACGCTACGTCGCAACCGCATGGGCGCCAGACTAGCCGAGCGTGGGGAAAGGTACAGAGTTCGAGGGCGGAGCCCGAGAACCGGCCGCGCGTCCGTTCATAGCGGCAGCGTATGGACGCGCCCCAGCGGATCAAGCGCGGTATTGAGCCGAAATGGCCGATTCCCCCGGTTCTTGGCCGCCTAAAGCCTTGCTTTTGCTGTGGGCGGCCCATAGAACGCCGGTCCTTGGCCGCAAAGGCTATGTGCAGTTGTAGCTCAGTTGGTTAGAGCGCCGGATTGTGGATCCGGAGGTCGGTGGTTCAAGCCCACCCAACTGTACCATTTCCCCATTTCAGATTTGGCGTTGCAACTCGTCCTGGTCGATGGGCGAGAAGACGATTCCCAGCGATGACCGCAACTGCTCGTAAAAGCCGTCAATACTGACATCGAGCTTGTGTCTCTCGAAGGTGATGATGGCGGTGATGGATGCGGGAGCCAAACCGTAAGTCTGGGCAAGTTCGAACGAGGTCTTGCCTGCCAGATGATCGGCAAGTATTGCGCGATTGCGATTGGTCGTTTTTCGGCTACGCAACTGACCTACCCCTTGCCAAAAGGCTAGGCCTGGCGCGGAAATCTTTGCAATACGAAATTTGCAAAGTTAACGGTGTCAAGGTCGGTTTCAAATATTTGCGGTCGCGCTGTTAACGACGAATGCCGCTTTATGCAGCGCGTTTCCGATCAACTTGCTGAATTTTTCGACTGCCCGGCAGGCTTGCCGGCGCTCGGACTATTTAAACAACAGCTGCACGATCCGCTGCAAAAAGGGCGGCAGGAACCGGCTGCCGACCGTCGTCACGTCTTCCCGCCTGAGGCTGCGTCCCGCCGCGCCCATCAGGTCCGAGAGTTTGCCGCCGAACAGCAGAAAGCCGATCACCAGCAGGATGCCGATATGCCAGTAGCTGAGACCAAACATCATGCCGACCCTTGTTGGCGGGGACGGTAGCCAAAAGCCGGTTCCGGCGATAGCGCCTGGGTGACTGCCCTCCTGCCTCGCCCCGCCCCGGCTCGCCCGGCGTCCGGCCGCAGGGTCGCTATTCTCGAATCGCCGCTTGCGCTAAGAATGGGAAAAGAACGCAGAGGGGTTGGAAATGCGCAGATTTGCGACGTTGCTGGCGGCAATGCTGGCGCCGGGAATAATTGTTGGCGGGGCCTTGGCCGCGGATGCGGTGAAAAAGGACCAGTCCATCCTGGACCGGCTCTATGCCAATACCGGCGTCTACAACAAATCCCCCAGCGCCACGGTGCCGGGCTTTGTTTCCGATCCCAGCTGGCCCGCGCCGTTGCCGAACAACTGGCTGCTGGGGCAGGTGGCGGGCCTGTATGTCGATCATCACGATCGTATCTGGATAGCCAACCGCCCGCGCACCATGACCAATGACGAAGCGGCGCTGGAAACACGCGGCGGCGGTGACGGCAAGAACGGGCAAGGCTTTGCCCGCCCCAACGGCGCCATTGCCGACTGCTGCAATGCCGCGCCCTCGGTGCTGGAGTTCGATACCAGCGGTAAATTGTTGCGCTCCTGGGGCGGCCCCGCCGATCCCGGCTGGCTGGAGAGCCATTGCAAGGCAGCGGATGGCTGCATCTGGCCCAACAGCGAGCACGGCATCTATATCGACCATAAGGACAATGTCTGGATCGCGGGCAATGGTGCCCGCCCCGTCGATCCGGCCTCGAGCTGGACCACGCATAAGGAGGGCGGCGACGGTTTTGTCCTTAAGTTCGACATGAACGGCAATTTCAAGTTGCGCATCGGCGGCACGCCGACCGGCCCCGCCAGCAACGACACAAACGGCGGAATCAACGGCACGCCGCTGCTCTATCTACCCGCCGACATGGTGGTCGATCCCAAGACCAACCGGCTTTATATCGCCGACGGCTATGGCAATCGCCGTGTCCTGATTGTCGATGCCGATACCGGAAAATATATCGGTCATTTCGGCGCCTATGGTTCCAATCCGGTGGATGATGCCGGTGCAGCGGCGGCCGGGCGTTGGGTCACCGACCGCCTCAAGGGCGTGAAGAAGCCCGCCTTCTTCCGCAATCCGGTGCATTGCGTGAAGATCGCCGACGACGGCAAGATCTATGTCTGCGATCGCGGCAATGACCGCATCCAGGTTTTCGACAGCGCTGACGCGTCGCTGGGCAAGCCTTGCAGCAATCCCGAAGGTGTCCAGGGTAAATGCGGTTTCGTCACGGAGCAGGCGATCAGCCCCAATACCGAAACCCTTCCCGCCATGCCTGGCACCTCGGTGTCGCTGAATTTCTCCAAGGACAAGGCACAGAGCTGTCTCTATGTCGGCGACAATTCCAACATGACCATCTACGTGCTCAACCGCAGCAACTTGCAGGAGCTGGGGCGGCTGGGGCGTTCGGGCCGCGACACGGGCCAGTTCCACTGGCTGCATCAAGTCAGCCTGGACAGTCAGGGCAATATCTACACGGCGGAAGTCGATAGCGGAAAACGCATCCAGAAATTCATCCGCTATGGCGCGGCGGGATGCAGCGGTACCGGGTCGGCCACGGTGGGCGGCGTCGTGAAATAAGCTTGGACAGTATTGCAATTGAGAATTATTATCAATTATGATTGGCCGGACACTTTGGGAGTCCGGTCATGGCGACGCAGCGAAAATATCCAGAATTTCAATATGATGGCCAGCCTTGTGCCGGACATTTGCTGATCTGGACCTGGCGCAAGCTGGTGGCTGGTCACCAGGATTGTCCGGTTCTGATCCGGGAGTATGAGCGTTTTGCCGGGCCGCAATCGGACGCCTTGTTGTCAGCCTTCGCCAATTTTCTGCTGGCTTTGGGACAAGCCAGCAGACGCATGTTGTCGGTGGGGCAACCCTATTGCGCGGGCATTACCTCGGACGAGGAGCGGATGCTGCGCCTGATCGCGGCGGCGCAAACCCAGGATGCCGCGTTGCTGTGGGCGCATCTGGCCTGGCTGGCGCGGCGTGAGTATCAAGACGATGTGAGACTGGCGGCGAATTGGCTGGCGGAAGCGCTGAGCGACGTTGGCGTGATCCTGCCGCCGGTGCGCAGCCGGGCGCCGTCCAAGACCGCGTTGCTGGAAGTGGTGCACGCGCAGAGCGTTATGTAGCTCAAGCCCTGCGCCGCCAGCCGAGATACTGGAATGCGGCGGTGAGCGAGACGCAGAGCCCCGCTGTGGCGATCCACGCCCATTTCGCGCTTTGGATGCCGATCAGATAGCCGAAGGTGTGAAGGGCGGTAAGGCCAAAGCAGGCATAGTTCCAGCGTTGCAGGCTTTTCCATCCCGCGCCGCCATATTTGCGCAAGGAGGCATCGTTGGACGTCGCCAGCAGCAAAAGCAAAATCAGTGCCGCGAACAGGCCGGTGAAATTGGACAGGCCGAATATATCGTGGCGCAACGGCACCAGATGTTCGTCCATTTTTTCATGGACGTAATAAAGCCAGGGCCGGCCGCGCAGATGCTCGAACTGTCCCGCGCAGGCATGCAGCGCGCCCAGCACCCCGCCCCAGATGCCGATATCGCGGCGCAGGTCTTGCGACAGGATCGGCGCCTTGCCCCGCAAGGTCCGCCAAGGTCCGATGATCAGGGTTGCGGCCAACAACACCAAAGCGGGCCAAGCGGTGGCGAAGCTCAGCCGGGTAATCACATCGGGATAGGGGCGGGTGACGTACAGAATCCCGCAGGCCGCCGCCGACAACAGGGCCAAAGGCAGATGATGCCGCCACAGGCGGTTTGTCATGCGGGCGGTCATGCGCTCTTAAAGCGCCGAGGTGAATATGGCTTCGGTTTTCGCGGTTACTTCCTCCAGCGTGACCCCGGGGGCCAGTTCAACCAGCTTCAATCCGGTCTTGCCGCGTTCCAGGGTGAAAACACACAGATCGCTGATGATCATGTCCACGCATTGCGCGCCGGTCAGCGGCAGGGCGCATTTCTTCAGAATCTTGGATTCGCCGGCCTTGTTGGTGTGTTCCATCACCACCACGATCTTCTTGACACCCGCCACCAGATCCATGGCGCCGCCCATGCCCTTGACCATCTTGCCCGGGATCATCCAGTTGGCGATGTCGCCGTCTTCCGACACTTCCATCGCGCCCAGCACGGACAGGTCGATATGGCCGCCGCGGATCATGCCGAAACTGTCGGCGGAGGAGAAATAGCTGGTACTGGGCAATTCGGTGATGGTCTGCTTGCCGGCATTGATCAGGTCGGGATCCTCATCGCCCGGATAAGGGAAGGGGCCCATGCCCAGCATGCCGTTCTCGCTTTGCAAGGTCACTTTTACGCCCTGCGGAATGTAATTCGCCACCAGGGTGGGAATGCCGATGCCCAAATTGACATAGAACCCGTCTTTCAATTCGCGGGCGGCGCGGGCGGCGATATCTTCACGACTCCAGCCCATTACACGCCTCCTGCTGCAGGACGGGGACGCGTGGTCACGCGCTCGATCGGCTTTTTATAATTTTTGCCCTGCAGGATGCGCTGCACGAAAATCCCCGGCGTGTGGATCTGGTTGGGATCGAGCTGGCCCGGCTCGACCAGCTCTTCCACTTCCGCGATGGTGACCTTGCCGGCGGTTGCCATCATCGGATTGAAATTGCGCGCGGTCTTGCGATAGACGAGGTTGCCCTCGGTATCGCCTTTCCAGGCCTTGACCATGGAAAGATCGGCGCGCAGCCAGCGCTCACGCACATAAGTGAGGCCGTCGAACACTTCGGTCGGTTTGCCGTCGGCCACCACGGTGCCGACGCCGGTGCGGGTGTAGAAGGCGGGAATGCCCGCGCCGCCCGCGCGAATACGCTCGGCAAGCGTGCCTTGCGGGTTCAATTCCAGTTCCAGCTTGCCGGTGAGGAACAGCTCCTCGAACAGCTTGTTCTCGCCGACATAGGAGGAAATCATCTTCTTGATCTGGCCGTTGTTGAGCAATACCCACAGGCCCAGCCCGTCGGCGCCGCAATTGTTGGCGATCACGGTGATGTTCCGGACGCCGTCTTCCTTTAGCGCGGTGATCAGATTTTCCGGATTGCCCGACAGGCCGAAACCGCCCGACATCACCGTCATGCCATCGAAGGTCAGGCCTTTGAGGGCCGAAGCCGCATCGGGATAAACTTTGCTTTCCGCCACGAACGCTTTACTCCCCGCTTTTGCGGCTAGTTCGCATTGCAACATCGGATAGCGCAAGAGACAAAGCGGCGCGCTTGTAAGTATTTGATTTATAATGTTTTATGCCCGCCGCGCGGCGGTTCCTTGCCGCCGGGGCGGGCGGCCGGTACAACCCCCGCCAACCCAAGATTCCAGCTCATTTCATGAACTCGCCCGAGCAATCCAAACCAAAGGCCAAACCTAAGGCGAGACTGCCGCGCGGTTTCCGCGATCGGACGGCCGGCGAAATCATGGCCGAGCAGAAGATGCTGGCCACCATTCGCGCGGTCTATGAAAGCTATGGCTTCGAGCCGTTGGAGACGCCGGCCTTTGAGTATACCGACGCCCTGGGGAAGTTTTTGCCCGACGTCGATCGTCCCAATGAGGGCGTGTTCTCGCTCAAGGACGATGACGAGCAGTGGATGAGCCTGCGCTATGACCTGACGGCGCCATTGGCCCGTCATGTCGCCGCCAATTTCCAGAACCTGGCAAAGCCGTTCCGCCGCTATCAGACCGGCACGGTGTGGCGCAATGAAAAGCCGGGGCCGGGCCGGTTCCGCGAATTCACCCAGTTCGATGCCGACACGGTGGGCAGCGCCAGCGCCTCCGCCGACGCCGAATTGTTGATGATGGCCTCCGATACTTTGGAAGCTTTGGGCCTGAAGCGCGGCGATTACATCGTCAAGCTGAACAATCGCAAGCTGCTGGACGGCGTGCTGGAAGCCAGCGGCGTGGCGCTGGAGGACCGCGTCAAGCGCGGCATTGTTCTGCGCGCCATCGACAAGCTCGACAGGCTTGGTGTGGACGGTGTCTCGGCCCTGTTAGGCGAGGGCCGCAAGGACGACTCCGGCGATTTTACCAAGGGCGCAGGACTTTCCGCTGACCAGGCCCATCGTATTCTGGCTTTTGTCGCGCCGGATGCGGCAGACGAAGATGCCCATCTGCGCCAGATCGGCACCCTGGTCGGCAGCAGCGCCGTGGGCGCGGCCGGGCTGAATGAGCTGGAACAGATCGTCAGGCTGCTCCAGGCCAGCGGCTATGGTCCCGACCGCGTGTTGTTCGACACCGGCGTGGTGCGCGGCCTGGACTATTACACCGGTGCGGTGTTCGAGGCGCAGCTGACTTTCCCCATCCAGAATGAGGATGGCGATAACGTCGTGTTCGGCTCGGTAGCGGGCGGCGGGCGTTATGACGATCTGGTAGCGCGCTTTACCGGCCAGCAGGTGCCGGCCACCGGCATTTCCATCGGCGTGTCGCGTCTCATGTCGGTGCTGGCTTCCCGCGGGCTGATAGCATCGCAAAAGACGCCGCTGATTGTCGTCACGGTGTTCGACAAGACCGATGCCGCCGCCAGTTTCGCCATGGCGCAGGAACTTCGTGCCGCCGGCCTGCGTGCCGAAGCCTATGTCGGCAACGGTAAAATGGGCGACCAGTTCAAGTATGCCGACAAGCGCGGCGCCGCCGTCGCGGTGATCGAAGGTGGCGACGAACGCGCAAGGGGCGAGGTGACGCTCAAGGATCTGGCGCTGGGCGCGGAACTGGCCAAGTCGGTGGAAAGCCGCGCCGAATGGGTGGCCAACCGCGAGGCGCAAAAGAGCGTTAAACGCGGCGCGCTGGTGGAGGAAATCAAGGCGATGCTGAAGGGCCGGCTCTAATGGCCGCCTTTCCTTATTACGACACCAAGGCGATGCAGGCGCTCAACGCCCAGGCGGTGGCGCTGCTGGATCTGTTCGCCGCGCGCGGCTATGTGCGCGAGGAACCGGCGGTGCTGCAGCCGGCGGAGATTTTTCTCAACCGTTCGGGCGAGGAAATCCGCCGCCGTACCTTTACCCTGACCGATCCGTCGGGCCGCGATCTTGCCCTGCGTCCCGACCTCACTATTCCCATCTGCCGCGAAGCGGTGCTCAGCGGCCGCGGTTTTCCCGCGCGCATCGCCTATAACGGCCTGGTCTTCCGCCATCAGCCGGGCGAGCCCAATCGCCCCGCCCAGTTCTTCCAGGCCGGCGTCGAGTTGCTGGGCCTGCCGGATGCCGTGGCGGGCGAAACCGAAATCCTCACCTTGGCGGTCGAAGCGTTGAAAGTGTGCGGACTGAAGGATTTCTCGCTCCGCGTCGGCGATCTGGCGCTGTTCGGTGCGCTGGTGGATGCCTTGGCCTTGCCGCCGCAATGGCGCTCGCGCCTCAAGCGGCATTTCTGGCGCGCGGGTTATGTCGAATCCCTGCTGTATTGGCTGGGCCATGGTGACGGCGCCGCCAAGCTGCCCGCCACCCGTGCCGAGATCGAGGCTCTGCTGGACACGAAGGCCGATGCGCCGGCCGCCGGCCGCAGCCGCGAGGAAATTATTTCGCGGGCCATGGACCGCGCCGCGGAAGCGGCAAGCCTGCGGCTGGACGGCAAACTCGCCGACGCCATCGCCGAGCTGCTGGATATTTCCGGTCCGGCGGAGGAAGCGTTGGCCAAGGTGCGGGCCCTGCTCAAAACCATCGCCATCAATCTCGACCCTCAACTGGCGGCGATGGACAAGCGGCTGGCCACCTTGAAGTCGCTGGGCGTGGATCCGGCCAAGGTGCAGTTCACCGCTCATTTCGGCCGCAACATGGAATATTATACCGGCTTTGTGTTCGAGCTTTGGGCGCGCGACAAGGAAGGCCCGGTGCAGATCGCGGGCGGCGGACGTTATGACTCCATGATGGAGATGCTGGGGTCCAAGAAACCGGTCAGCGCCATCGGCTGCGCCCTTCGCACCGAGCGGGTGCTCGCCGCCGCGGGAGGCGCGTGATGGCGGCGCTGATTCTCGCAATTCCTTCCAAGGGACGGCTGAAGGAAAAGTGCGACGAGCTTTTTGTCGCCGCTGGCCTTTCCATGCAGCAGACCAGCGCGCGTGGCTATCGTGCCGCTTTCCATGACATGGGCGATGTCGAAATCATGCTGTTATCGGCCGGCGAGATCGCCTCTTCGCTGGTCGGCGGTGATGTGCATATCGGCATTACAGGCGAAGACCTTTTGCGCGAGGAGGCGCCGGAATTGGCCGGGCGCGTCGCGCTCTTGAAGTCGCTAGGTTTTGGCAATGCAAAAGTCGTTGTGGCGGTGTCGGACTATTGGGTGGATGTGGACACGATGGCGGACCTCGACGATGTCTGTGCTTCCTACGCAGCGACACACCGCAAGCGTTTACGGGTCGCGACCAAATATGCCCGGTTGACCCGGCAGTTTTTCGCCCATAACCGCATCGTTGATTACCGGATTGTACCTAGCGCCGGCGCCACCGAAGGTGCGCCAGCGGCTGGCACAGCGGAAGTGATCGTGGACATCACCACCACAGGCGCCACCCTCAGAGGCAATGGCCTGAAAATCCTCAGCGACGGGCAGATACTGGATAGTTACGCCAATCTCGCCGCGTCCCTTACCGCCGATTGGAGCGCCGAAGCGCGCGCCGCGGCATCGCGCCTGCTGGCCAAGCTTGATCCCGCCAATCCGCTCTACGCCACCCTGGCGGCGCAGCTGCCGGGCTAGGATTTTTCCTTCAGCATGGCTTCATAGGCGGATTCCAGGTTCCGGGTGAACGCCGTGATATCGAACAGCGGCGCGGTGGCCCGGTTCGCCGCCAGTTTTTCGCGGATGGTTTTCAAACGTTCCGGATCGCGCGCCAGACTCAACGCGGTTGCCTCATACTCCTGCGCCGTGCGGGTGATCAGCTCGGGCAGCCCCGCCGCCGTCAAAAGGCTGGCGGCCACGCGGCCGGCAAATACGTTGCCCAGCCGAGTCAGGACGGGCAAACCCGTCCACAAAGCGTCCGCGGCCGTGGCATGCGCGCCATAAGGAAGCGTGTCCAGGAACAGATCGGCCAAGGCATGACGGGCGAGGTGCTTCTCGAGGGGCGCATTCCTGGCGAATACCAGACGCTGGGGCGCGATGCCGCGCGCCACGGCCTCCCGGCGCAAAATCTGGGCCGAGCTCTCGCCATAATCCTTCAGCCAGAGCGTGCTGCCGGGCACATCGCGCAACAGTCTCATCCAGATGTCGAATACCGGTGCGTTGAACTTCCAGTGATTGTTGAAGCAGCAAAAGACGAAGGAATTGGCCGGTAGGCTTTCTTCCGCTCGGCTTGGCGCGATTGTGATGGAGCGCGAATTGTCAGTGGGAAAATAGCTGTCCGGCAGATGGAAGATCTTTTCCGAATAGAATTCCTGATGCGTGAGGGGGGCCACCACCGGATCGGCGATCAGATAATCGATGAAATCGGCGCCGGTCGTGCCGGGATAACCCAGCCATGTCGCCTGCACGGGACAGGGGCGGTAGGCAAGCGCAGGAAAGCGCGTGCCGTCGGTATGGCCGCCCAGATCCACCACGATGTCCACCTCCAGGGCGCGCAGGGTCTCGGCGATGCGGCGGAAACTGAAGGATTGTACATCGTGGAACTGATCCACGGCACGGATCATGCGGGCGCGTGTCTCGCTGCGGTCATCGGGGCCGCAGCCCAAACCGATGATCTGGAAGCGCGTGCGGTCGTGGGTTTCCAGCACCTGTGTCAGTTGGAACGCGACGGGATGAACGCGAAAATCATAGGAGAGATACGCCACGCGTATCTTGTCATGGCGGTACGCCTCGCCGGACCAAAGCGTCGCGGTTTCCTGGGGCTTCACCGTGAGGTTTCTGGATCGGGAGCATTGCAGCAAGAGCGCCGGATCGTTGCAGAAACTCACCAGGCTCAAAGGGTGTATCTCGGTGACGCCGTTTCTTATCCATGCCGGAATTTCGGCGGCGAATTGCGCCGTGCGGGCCCAATCGCATGCATTCTGCGCGCTCCACAGGGCTTCGCCAAAGGCCGCGGAATGGTTCGGATCGGCCGCCAGAATTTGTTCGAATGCCGCCAGCGCGGCATCAAAGCGCCGCATCTGTTGCAGTACAGTCGCGCGCGAGAGCCGTGTGGCCGCATCCTGCGGTTTCAAGGACAGCGCCGCGTCGAAACAGGCCAATGCCTCCAGCGGGCGCTTGAGATCGCGAAGCAGATGGCCGCGATTGCTGATCGCCTCGAAATAGCCGGGACGCACGGCCAGCACGGCGTCGAGATAGCGCAACGCTTCGTCGAGCCGCCCGAGTTTCTGAAGCGTATTGCTGGCGTCCAAAAGCACCGCGGGATCGCCGGGCTTGGTTTTCAGTGAAATCCGGAAAAACGCCATGGCTTCCTCATGACGGTCTTGATGGGCGCGCAGCAGCCCCATCAGGTGCGTCACGACGCCATGTTCGGGATAGGCGGAAAGAAGTTGCCGGTACAGGCTTTCCGCCTGCGCCAGTTCTCCCTGCTTTTGGAACGCAATCGCCTTTTCGAGAACGGCCCACGGGTCCATGGCCGGCTTTATGGCAGAGCTTCCCGCCGTTCCGCAAATCCACTTTGCGCCGGATATGCCGGGCTAGGATTTTTCCTTCAGCATGGCTTCATAGGCGGCTTCCAGGTTGCGGGTGAACGCCGTCATATCGAATAGAGGCGTGGTGGCACGGTTGGCCGCGAGCTTTTGGCGGATGGCTTTCAACCGTTCCGGTTCGCGCGCCAGACCCAGTGCGGTTGCTTCATACGCCTGCGGCGTGCGCGTGATCAGTTCCGGCAAGCCCGCCGCCGTCAAAAGACTGGCGCCCACACGTGCGGCGAATACATCCCCGATCTGGGTGAGCACCGGCAATCCCGCCCACAAGGCATCGGCTGCGGTGGCATGCGCGCCGTAGGGCAAGGTGTCCAGGAATAAATCGGCCAAGGAATGGCGGGCCAGATGAAGGTCCAACGGCACACGTTCTGCAAAGATCAGCCGGTCCGGGTCGATGCCGCTCCGCTGCGCCCATTTTTTGAGCGTCGCATTGGTGCTGGGCGTGTATTGACGCAGCCACAACACACTGCCCGGCACCTGATGCAGCAGTCTCAGCCAGACGGCGAACATCGGTTGTGAAATCTTCCAATTGCGGTTGAAGCAACAGAAAACGAATGCGCTTTCCGGCAGTCCGGCTTCGGCGCGGCTGGGCGGCGCGCCCGCGGTCTTGTTCCCGTCGATGGGAAAGAAACTGCCCGGCAAGGCGATGATTTCCTCGTCGTAAAAAGGCTGGTGCTCCGGCGGCGTGACAACAGTGTCGCCGAGGATGAAATCCATTTCCCGCGCGCCGCTGGTGCCGGGAAAGCCCAGCCATGTCGCTTGCACCGGCGCGGGCCGCCATTCGAAGGCCCCGATCCGGGTACCATGGGTATGGCCGTTAAGGTCGATCGCGATATCTACCTCCAGCGCGCGCAATTTTTCCGCCACGTCCTGATCGCTGGTCTGGGCCATGTCATGAAATTGGTCGAAAGCGGCGGCGAGGCGGGCGCGGGTCTCGCTGCCATCGTCCTGGCCGGAGGAAATACCGATTACCTCGAAGCGAGAACGGTCGTGATGCTCCAATAGCTCGGCCAATTGGAAGCCCACCGGATGGGTGCGAAAATCCGCCGAAACATAGGCCAGCCGGATCCGGTCATGGCCATAGACCTCGCCTTTCCACAAGGCAGGCAGCGGCTTGGGCACCGCCTCGCGCATCACATTGCGGGCGCATTCCCGAAGAAGTTCGTTGTCGCCGCCATAGCTGATCAAGGTCCAGGGATCGAGACCGATCTCGCCCGCGCGCACCCGGTCCGGCAGTTCCGCTCCGATCCCGGCCATCCGTTCCCATTCGCACTCATAAAGCGCGTTCAGCGCGATCCGTCCGAACATCCGGGGAAAATCCGGCGCAAGGGCGCGCACCCGGTCATACTCCCCCAACGCCTCGCCAAAGCGATCCAGATGCGACAGCGTTGCCGCACGGTTCATGCCAAAGACCGGATTGCCGGGCTGCAACGCCACCGCCCGGTCCAGGCAGGTCAATCCCAAATCCGGCCGGTACAGTTCGACCAGGGCGCTGCCCTTGTTGCTGAGAGCCTCGGCATGATTTGGCTGAATGGCCAGCGTCCGGTCGAAGCAGGAAATCGCCTCTTCATGGCGGCTCATCTTTTGCAGCAGGCTGCCGCGATTGTACCAAGTGCCGGCATCGGCGGGATCAAGCGCCAGAGCCGCATCGAAACTGGCCAGCGCCGCGCCGAACTGTTCCAGCGCGCCCAGTGCGTTGCCGCGATTGTTCAGCGCGTCGGCGAAATCCGGCTTCAGATTCAGCGCCATGTCGTAACGCGCCACCGCCTCGTCGAAGCGCTTCAGCTCCTGCAAGGCATTGCCCATATGCAGCAGTACCGAAACATTGTCGGGTTTGGCGCGATGCGCCATTTCCAGTGGGCCCAGCGCCTCGGCGCTGCGGCCCTGTTGGATGCGCAGCGCCCCCAACAGATAATTCACCAGCGGATGGTTGGGCTTGGCGGCCTGCAGTTGTTCGATCAACGAGTCCGCTGTTGCAAGGTCTCCCGACTGCAGGGCTTGCACCGCTTGCTGATTAAGTGCGTTCAGGTCCATCAGGGCAGGTTCGCCGTCTCGCGCAGATCGGCGTCGCCGATATGTTCCTTCTTCCAGCGCATCGCCGCGGCGATGCGGGTGCGTCCCGAAGGATGATCATAGAAAATGCGTTCCGCCCACCTGCCAGGCTCCAGCTTGCGGTAGGTGGAAAGCTTCAACATCACGGCGGCGAAGGCGTCCGGCTTGCGCACAGCGTTAAGGCCGAAAATATCGGCTTGATATTCGGTGACACGGGAGATGGAGTTGGTCACCGGCGTGGCCAGGAACAGGAAAATCGAGGCCAACGCCACGATCAGCGGCAATCCCGCCACCTCGCTGATCTTGCGCACCTGCCACTGTCCGCCGAACACGTCGCACGCAAAAACAAAACCCCAATGGATAAAGAGGAACCCCACCAGGATCACCAGTCCGTCCAGCAGGATTTCGCGGGTGACATGACCCATGGCGTAGTGGCCGATCTCATGGCCCATCACCGCCAATACCTCGTCCGGCGTGCCGCGGTTCAAGAGATTGTCGTTCAGGGAAATGCGCGCTGTTCCCAGAAAGCCCGAGACATTGGCGGAAACACGGTTGGATTGGCGCGAGGCATCGACCAGCCAGACATTGTCCACCGGTACGTCATTGGCGCGGGCCAGGGCCAGGATTTTCGCTTTCAGCGGACTGTCGGGCAGGGGCGAATAATGATTGAACAAGGGTGAGATGAAGACCGGCCAGATCACGATGGTCAGAATTTGAAAGGCGATGGCCAGTCCTGCCGCCCACAGCCACCACATTTCCCGCGTCCGCCGGATGGCGAGGTAAAGGATCGGCAGCAGCAGGACCGCGGCCGCGAATGTCAGGGCGAACTGAATGCCGAAATCGCTCAGCCACTGCCAGAAAGTCTGGGTGGACAGGCCGTAATGATGCTCGCGGAAAAAACCTTCATACACGGTCAAGGGAAATGTCGCCGCCACTATGATGGCAACATAGGCGGCGGCATAGAGCATCACCTGGTAGCTGCGGCTCAGGGTGCGCGCTTGCGCCCAGTCCTGGATGCGGGCCGAGGTCCCCGTCCACAGCAGCAGCCCCGCCACCGCAAGGGCATAGATCAGACCGGCCAACTGCAGCCAATAGCCGCCCACGAAATAAGCGTCGGAGCGGGCGCGAGCCTCGCCGCTGACCTGCGCCAGATACCGGGCAGTGGCGCTCGCGGGGTCGAAGTCGGGAGTCATATTCAAGGACGGCAGGCTGTTCACCTGAACATGCTGGGTGGGCGCGGCGCGCGGTCCCAGTTGCGGCAGATCGCTGGGCTGCGCCGTCGCGCCACCTGCCGTGGCGGCAAACAAAAGGGTGGCCAACAACAGGGCCATGATGCGTGCAAAAGGCATGAGCGGTTTCCTCACCGCTAACCTAACAGTTTTTCCTGCCATTCGAAGGCCTTATTGCTGCTAGACTGTCCCGCATGAGCCTTGCGAACCTGTTTTTGCGGTGTGCGGCCGTGGGTGGCCTGTGCCTGTTGTTACCGGTGGCAGCCAGCGCGGCGTCGTCCAATTCCGTGCATTATCACCGTTGCATGGCCGACGCCGTCATCAATCCGCAGGCCGCGCTGGCCGACGCGGAAGGTTGGGCGCGCGCGGGCGGCGGCGTTCCCGCCGAGCATTGTGCCGGTTCCGCCTTGTTCAATCTCAAACGCTATGCCGATGCCGGCAAAAGACTGGACCGTGCCGCCGGCAGTCCCGCCAAGCAGGACGCGGAATTTCGCGTTTCTCTGTTCAACCAGGCCGGTAATGCCTGGCTGATGGCGGGCGATGGCGCCCGCGCGGTACAAAGTTTTTCCGCCGCCCTGACGCTGTCGGCGAACGATCCCGATCTGTATGCCGATCTGGCGCGCGCCCATGCCATGCGGCGCAATTGGCATGAAGTGGTTCTGGATCTCAACGCCGCCTTGCAGCTTTCGCCGCGCCGCGCCGATCTTTTGGTGCTGCGTGCCAGCGCCAGGCGGGCCCTGAAGCGCTATGAGGATGCGAAGCTCGATATCGACGCGGCCTTGAAGCTCCAGCCGGGCGACGGCAGCGCCCTGGTGGAGCGCGGCTTGTTGCGGCGCCAGCTCGGCGATATCGGCGGTGCGCGGCGGGATTTTCAAGCGGCGGTAAAGGCCAGCCCCGGCGCCATCGCGGCGGAAGCCCAAGCCAATCTGGAAGAGCTTAACCCCTAATCCACTCCTCGCGCGTTTGCGGATCGGGCTCGGTGGCGGCGTGGGTGCGGGCAAGAGCGTCGAACTCGTCTGGCGCCATCAGTTGCGACAGTGCCCACGCCGCCGCGCCGCGCACCAGGGGCGAGGAATCCCGCAAGGCGGTTTGAGCGGATTTCGCCAAGCGTGCCTCGCCGCTATTGCCGATGGCGATCATCACATTGCGTAGAAAGCGGTCGCGGCCGATGCGCTTGACCGGCGACTTGCGGAAAAGGGCCCGGAACGCGGCATCATCCAACCTCGCCAAATCGACCAGGGCCGGAGATTGAAGTTCCTTCCGTGCCGCCAGTTTCAATTCCGCCGCAGTCTGGGCGAATTTGTTCCAGGGGCATACCGCCAAGCAATCGTCGCAGCCATAAATCCTGTTCCCCATGCCTTTGCGGAATTCTCGCGGTATGGGGCCGTCATTCTCGATGGTGAGATAGGAAATGCAGCGCCGCGCATCCAGGCGATAAGGGGCGGGGAAGGCGTCGGTCGGGCAGACATCCAGACAGGCATGGCAATTGCCGCAATGATCCACCTCCGCCGCGTCGCCCGGCAGGTCCAGAGTGGTGAAGATGCTGCCCAGGAACAGCCAGGAGCCGAATTCGCGCGACACCAGATTGGTGTGCTTGCCCTGCCAGCCCAAACCCGCCTTTTGCGCCAGGGGCTTTTCCATCACCGGGGCGGTGTCGACAAAGACCTTCACATCGCCGCCGAATTGCCGGACCATGTAACCGGCCAGCGCCTTGAGTTTTTTCTTCACCACATCATGATAATCGTCGCCCTGGGCATAGACCGAGATCACGGCGCGGTCCTTTTGCGTCAGGGCCGCCAGCGGGTCTTGCGCCGGCCCATAGTTCAATCCCAGCACGACAACGCTTCGCGCCTGCGGCCACATCGCCAGCGGATCGGCGCGCCACTGCGCGCGTTTTTCCATCCAGCCCATCGCGCCATGATGACCGGCGTCGAGATATTCCCGCAGACGGGCGGCATTTTCCGGTTGCGCGGCGGCATCGGTGAACCGCACCAGATCGAAGCCTTCGCTTCGCGCGCGTGTCAGGATATCGCTTTTGATGGCCGCGGGGTCTTGCACGGCCATCCTTATACTCCGCCCGAGTCAGAAATCGAGTTCGGTATAATGGGCCACCGGCGGCTGGCCGGGAACGCGGTCGAGCAGGATGGAACGGAAGGCCGGCCGCGACTTCATGCGCACATACCATTCGCCGGCGGCGGGAAAATCGCTCCAGGGGATTTCGCCGAAATAGTCCAAGGACGACAGGTGTGCCGCCACCGCCAGATCGCCCAGGGTCGGCTCGCGGCAGGCCAGATTGCCGTTACTTTCCGCCGCGGCGCCGATCGCGCTCATCGCTGTTTTCAATTCCTCGCGCCCGGCGCGGATTACATTCATGTCCGGGGGGCGGCTGTAACCGGCGCCGGTGTGACGCGGCGCGGCTTTTTCATAGACGATGCGCTGAGTGACCTTTTCGTGAAACGGTCCCATCGCCCAATCCACCCAACGCAGGCAGGCGCGCCGCGCCGCGTCGTCGGCGGGCGCCAGGGGGCGGTCGGGATAGTTGTTCTCCAGATGGTCCAGGATCGCCCACACCCCCTCGGCGCGGGTATCGTCCATGTCGATAAAAACCGGCATGGACTGTTTGATGTCCTCGGCCAGCACCGGATCGCAGGCGATGCGTTTTTCCCCCACCATCAGGCGGGCGAGGCGGCAACTGGGCGACAGCATCACATGAATCAGGCGGCGCATGACGTCTTATAGGGGCGCATCCGCGCATGGCAAAGAGTCCGGCGCAGATGGAACCTGCATCGTCGCTATTTCACGCAGAAATTCAGGCCATCGCGCGTGACCATGGCGCTGCGCCCCTGCAGCAGTCCGGTGCGCTGGCGGACATAGCGGCCGGGGCGCGCCGCCTTCCATTTGTGGGGATTGGGCAGGATCGCGGCCAGCCGCGCCGCCTGGACACCGTCCAGCGACCCGGCATCCGTGCCGAAATAGGCGCGGGCCGCCGCTTCGGCGCCGAAAATCCCGTCGCCCCAGTCCACCGTGTTCAGATAGGCCTCCAGAATACGCTTCTTGGGCCACAGACCTTCGATCAACACGGTGAGATAAGTTTCCAACCCCTTGCGGATCCAGCTTCGCATGGGGACCAGGAACAGAGTGCGCGCGGCCTGTTGGGAAATGGTGCTGGCGCCGCGTATCGGCTTTTTGGGGCGGCGTTTGTGTTCGTCCATCGCTTTTTGGATGCCCTCCCAGTCGAAACCGTTATGGCGACAGAACTTCTGGTCCTCGGCCGCGATCACCGCCCGCTCCAGGCGCGGAGAAATATCGTCGCTCCAGGTGTAACTGGCGCCCTTGCCCTGGGCCAGGCTGAGCAACATTGCCGGGGTGCCGGGAATGGGCAGGAAACGAAAGATCAGGATCAGGATGATGGGGGCGGGGACCAGCAGCACAAAGAACGTGAACAGCAGCTTCCACAGCAAGCCGCGACCTCGCCACAGTCTGATTCCCCCAGCCATGCGCCAGCATAACAAGTTTTAAAGGATGCGCGAGGCGGGGGGCGATGCTACCTGTTGGCCGCCAACCCCCGGGATTCGCCATGCACGATATTCTGATGTCCATCATTCTGGGTGTGGTGGAAGGCATCACCGAATTTCTTCCCATCTCGTCCACCGCGCATTTGCTGGTGGCCGAAAGGCTGCTGGGGCTGGGCGAGGACTGGCAAGCCTTCACCGTGGTGATTCAGCTGGGCGCGATCCTGGCGGTGGTGGTGATCTATTTTCAGACCTTCTGGAAGGCCCTGATCGGCCTTCCCACCTCCGCCGAGGCGCGTCGGTTTGCGCTGGGGCTTATCGTGGCGCTGTTGCCGTCGGTGGCGGCGGGATTGGCGATGAAAAAGCTGTTGGACGAGGTGTTGCTCAATCCGGTCCTTGCCATGCCCTTCATCGCGGGCTGCTGGATCGTGGGCGGCATCATCATTCTTGTGCTTGAACGCATCGCGCCCAAGCCGCGCTGGTTCGATGGCGACAAGCTGCCTTTGTCCAAGGCGTTCCAGATCGGCTGCTGCCAGATCCTTTCGATTATCCCGGGCGTGTCGCGCTCAGGCGCCACCATTCTGGGGGCTCAAATGCTGGGGGTGGACCGCCGCGCCGCAACCTTGTTTACCTTCTATCTGGCGGTGCCCACCATGATGGGCGCCAGCATTCTGGAACTGCACGACAAAGCGGGCGAGCTGAGCAGCGGCCAGGGCCTCAACATCGTGGTGGGCTTTGTCGTGTCCTTTGTGGTGGCTTTTGTTGTGATCAAGGCGTTTCTGGCCATTGTCACAAAGCACGGCCTCAAGCCCTTCGGCTGGTATCGCATCGCCGCTGGTTTGGCGCTGGCGGCCTATCTCGCTTTGATCTGAAGTTCAGGCCGGCGCGTCGGTGCGCGGCTGGGCATCCGCATACTCGCCCTTGGCGCGATAGCGCCAGAGATAGGCCGGAATTGTGGCTTCCACCGATGTCGGTGTGATGCCGAGATCGCCTAAGCCCGCAGCGGTGGAAGACACCACATTATCTTTCTTCAGCAGCCGCACCTGATCCATGGTCAGGATCGGGTTGGGCAGCAGCTGCAAGAACGCCGCCTTCAGCGAGGCAAGCGCGAACGGAAGCGGGATCAAGGCGCGGTTGCGCCCCGTCTCACGCAGGATCAGCTGCAGCAGTTCCTTGAAGGAATAAATGGTGGGGCCGCCGAGTTCATAGGTGCGGCCATCCTGGCGCGACAGCGCCGCCAAAATTGCCTGTGCCACATCGCCCACAAAAACCGGCTGGAAACGGGTTAGGCCGCCGCCCACCAGCGGCAAGGCCGGGAAAAAGCGCGCCATCGCCGCGAATTTGTTGAAGAAGCCGTCCTCGGGCCCGAAGATGATGGAGGGACGCAGGATCACCGCGTTGGAAAACGCCTCGCGCACCGCCTGTTCGCCTTCCGCCTTGGTGACGGCATAAGCGGATTCCGATTCCAGATCCGCCCCGATGGCGGAAACATGGACCAGAGCGCGCACGCCGGCGGCGGCCGATGCCTGGGCGATATTGGCGGCGCCGTCGGCCTGGACGTCCTCGAAACTTTGACCCTTCTCGAACAGGATGCCGGTGAGGTTGATCACGGCCTGGGCGCCGGCCACCGCCTGCGCCACGGCCTGCGGATCGCTGACATCGCATTTGACAAGATCGATCTGCCCTACCGCACCCAGCGGGCGCAGGAAAAAGCCGCTGGCAGGATGGCGGGTCGCCACCTTGATGCGCCAGCCGGCACGGGCGAGCGCCCGCACCGTGTGGCGGCCGACAAAGCCGGAACCGCCGAAGATCGTGACCAGATTGGTGTTCATAAAAGCATCCGAAAAAGTAAGTCCCACGGCCCCACGGCCCGGGGGGAGTCGCGGCGCGATATTAGGCGGCCCAGGGCCTCTCGCGACAGGGCTATTTTGGCGTAAAAATCCAGCTTTTCAGCCAATATTGACTTGGCGCCCGCCCGACCCTAAACATCGCGCCCTTGCCCGGACGGCTCAGCCTTCCGGTGTGCCCAGATGGCGGAATTGGTAGACGCACTAGTTTCAGGTACTAGCGCTGCAAGGCGTGGAGGTTCGAGTCCTCTTCTGGGCACCATTTGGCTGTTCGCTGACAGCCGGGTCTGTATATAAAAACCCCAAAAAATAAGGCATACTGAGCGAAATGGCTTCGCCAATGGTCGCCTGTGATCGCCGGTAGTTGGGGGTCTTTTGGGGTCACTTTGGGGGTCACTTGGACAGACCTGTTGGGAGAGACCCCCATGGCCTTATCTGACGCCGCGATCCGCGCCGCAAAGCATTCCCGCAAACAATTTAAGCTATACGACGAGGGTGGTTTATTCCTCTTGGTGAAGCCCTCTGGCGGCAAGCTATGGCGGTTGAAATATCGCTATCTGGGCAAGGAACAGGCGCTTTCCCTTGGCCGTTATCCCGCAGTCGGCCTGAAAGAAGCCCGAGCGGGGCGCGATCAAGCCCGCAAGCTGATCGCCAGCGGTAAAAATCCTGCCTTCGAGAAGAGGCGCGCCGCAGTGGCTGCGTCAGTGGGGGCTGCCAATACCTTTTCGGCCGTTGCTGAGGAGCTGATCGCCAAGCGTGAGCGAGAGGGTCTCAAGGAGGTCACCACTGGCAAGGCGCGGTGGCTGCTATCACTTTTGACGGCAGATTTGGGCAAACGACCGATTGGCGAGATTGAGCCATTTGAATTGCTGGCAGTCCTCAAGAAAATTGAGGCTTCGGGGCGGCTGGAGACCGCTAAGCGCCTCCTGGCCTTTGCGGGACGGGTATTTCGCTATGGGGTTGCGACTGCTCGGGCCAATCGCAACGTCGCGGCTGACTTGCACGGAGCCTTGGTGGCACCAAAGGTAAAAAACCATGCTGCTATCGTTAAACCTGCGGCGGTGGGCGCGTTACTGCGCGCGATCGAAGGGTTTGATGGTCAGCCGGCAACCATCTGGGCTTTGCGATTGGCACCGCATGTCTTTGTGCGCCCGGGAGAATTGCGGCAAGCCGAATGGGCCGAAATCGACTTGAATGCGGCGGTGTGGCGGATTCCCGCTCACCGCATGAAGATGAAACGGGAGCACGCTGTACCCCTGTCTCGACAGGCGCTGGCAATACTGGCTGAGGCACGTGGGCTAACCGGGCAGGGCAGGTATGTTTTTCCAGGGCAGCGCACTCCCAAACGCCCTATGTCGGAAAACACTCTAAACGCTGCTCTACGCCGCTTGGGGTACAGTACCGACGAAATGACTTCTCATGGCTTTCGATCGACGGCCAGCACCCTTCTAAATGAATCCGGCAAATGGAGCGCGGATGCAATTGAACGTGCCCTCGCGCATGGCGATTCCGATGCTGTCCGTGGGGCTTATCACCGGGGCGCCCATTGGCAGGAACGGGTGCGGATGGCCCAGTGGTGGAGTGACTATCTCGACGGGTTGCGAAAGGGTGGCCGGGTCGTCCAATTCACCCGGAAGGGCTGAATCCCTGGCACTGCCAATGTCCGCTTTGCGCCAAAAGCGGACATTGAGCTATGCGTCTACCTGAAATAGTATTTCACGATCTGGATACTTGGTCTCCTCGACACCCTCAATCATCCAGTCAATCTGCTCCATGATCTCGCCGGGCAACCCGGCAGTGCCTACTATCCAAATTTTATAGGGCGGCTCCACGCCGTTGATTTGGCCCACACCCATTGAATCATGTAGGGCATTTGAATTGCGCCCATGCCAATGAGGGGCTTCTAAAGCCGCCAGAATTGCGTCGTAGAAGTCGTTGATTGTCTTCCAACCTGATGCGTCAAGTTTGATGACGCGCATGAAGCCCCCAGCCTTAGTCGGCACTAAGATACTGCCAGCATCTGCTATCCACCAGTCTGTGAATGTCCGCTTTGGGTCAAAAGCTGCCATATCCGCTATGCGCAAATAGCGGGCATCCAAAACTGACGTATTGGACGGACAATCCCGACAACTCCATCTGCGTTCTGGGTAGCGCGATGAGATGCGCCACGCCGGAACCCGCCAGCGAGAGAAATTCGCGTCTCGCCGAAACTATAAGCGGCTTGAGCGGTTTCGTAACCGTAAAACGATTTGACGGCCGCACCGATCCAGCTAGACGGGAGAGCGCCTATGCAACCGCACCGCCGGTCTACCCAAGTTGCGCTGCAAGCTGATGCCGAGAACATCCCGATCTTGGGCAGTCAGGGCGGCTATCTTATAGGTCCCAGAGGAAAACAGTTTATCGACTTTACATCTGGATGGTGCGTCGGGAATTTCGGCTGGAATGAACCCAACGTCCGAGCAGCGATCCGGAAGTTCAAAGGCCCGGCCTACGTTTATCCGGGCTATCGCTACAAAGGTTGGGACGAACTCGCCGCGTTGCTGGGTGATCTGACGCCCCGCAATCTAACGCGATGTTTTCGCGCCACCGGCGGCAGTGAGGCGGTCGACCTCGCGCTGCAGGCCGCGATGCTGCATACCGGCCGGCGCAAGTTCATCTCCCTTAAGGACAGCTACCACGGCAATACGATTGGTGGCTTGAGCGTCGGGTCGGGCGACCGCAACATTCTGCCTAACTTGTTAGGCAATTGCCACAGAATCGCACCGCCGCTGACTCTGCAGGTGGCGGCCAGGGTTGAAACGCTTCTGAAGCGTCGGGACGTGGCCGCACTCATCATGGAGCCTATCAGCATAAACTTGGGAGTCCTGATACCCGACAAAGCATTCTTTCGGCGTGTCGAAAAACTCTGCCAACGCTACGGGACGCTTTTCATAGCAGACGAGGTGGCGACTGGCTTCGGCAGGACTGGAAAGCTCTTCGCCATCGAGTATTTCAATATAAAGCCGGACATCATGTGCGTGGCCAAGGCAATCACTGCGGGGCATATCCCAATGGGCGCGATGCTGACGACGGCCGGCGTTGCGCGATCCATGGAGGAAAAGGGAAACTTTTATTCCACGTATGGCTGGCATCCGTTGGCAGTGGCTGCGGCACTAGCCACCCTTCGCGCTTTGCGCCGACGCCGCAAAAGCTTCCTGAAGCAGGTAAACGCACTAAGTGTGCGGTTCGTAGATCGCCTGTCGATGATGGGATTCCGCACGACCCCGAAGATAAGGGCCAAGGGGCTGGCCATCGCGCTGGAATTCGAAACAGAACAGGAAGCGTCTGGCTTGGTCGAGCGGGCCAAGAAGAACGGGCTGTTGCTGACGTCCGAGGGGCAGGTCGTCCTGTTGTTGCCGCCACTGACCATGACCAACAAAGTGGCGGAAAAGGGCCTATCCATCCTGGCTGGCTGTGCCTAGATGCCCATGAAATAGGTCGGCCAAGGGCCCTGACCAATGTCCGCTTTGGGTCAAAAGCGGACATTCAGTCAGTTTAGGGTGGGTATAGTTCGGCTGGAAATCACTTAAGCTTTGGGCGATGCGACTCATTTCGGCCTCGGATGCGCTCGATTTCCTAGCCCAAGCCGCGCCCCGGCCATGGGTAAGCCGAATGATCCTCTGGATGATCATTAACGGCGAGATCTTCCCCTATTTTAGTAGGGCAACCGTTCGCGCGCATACAACCGCCCTTAACCTTATAATCGACTTGACGGAAAAGGCAGGCGAAGCGAGCGGACCCAAAATGGAGGCGGCAATTCGAGAGTCTTATTCCCCACGACTTGCCGAACAGCTTATGGGCAAGGGGGGGCAAGACCAAATTTATGACGAGCCACAAGGCTGGGATGAGAACGAGGTACCCCAGGTAGGGGATGCCGGTTATTTCATCATCGCTAGTGAGCTCGATTGGGACAAAGGGGTTCTTCGCGCAGAAGATATTCCCGGAGAACTAATGAATCCGAATTTTCTCTTTCCCAACGAAGAGCTCTACTCGACAGATTTTGAGAATGCATATTTCGACATAGAATTTATCGGGTTAAGTTTCGACCTTAATGCCATTGAGATGCTTTTGCCGACAGCCCATTTGCAGTCTTCCCTGTTCGCCAAAGTTGATGGGGGCGGCAGGCCGCGACCTACCGGACGGCCTCCCAAGTGGGACTGGGAGGGAGTGCTCGCATACGTGGTCTCCCAGGCGCAACGGCCCGATGGTCTTCCGACCGGGCCAGGTGCCCAAGCCCGGATTGAAAAGATGATGTCAGACTGGTTCATGCGGGAGGCGGGAGATGCCCCTGCAACGAGCCAGATACGACAGCGGGCCTCATCAATATCGAAATCGCTCGAAAAACCGATTAAGACGGAAAACAATTAAAGGCCTTTTCGACCATTTCCGGCCGAAATACTGACCGCGAACTGCCATGTACGTCCCCGTGTACAACCATACGGAGACGCATCATGGACATAATAACTACCTCGATAAACGATGCTGCCAGAGCCCTAAGCCTTGGGCGGACTTCAATTTATGCCCTTATTCGCGAGGGTAAGCTCGACACGGTCAAGCTTGGTCGCCGAACCCTTATCAAGGTGGCTTCTATCCGCCGCCTGCTGGGTGACGAATAGGCAACCCGATGGCCCGGCTCAATCCCAGGCTTGCGAAATTGCACCGCTCCTACACGGTGGAAGAGGTGGCGCGCCTGTTCGGGACCCACCGCAATACTGTGCGGGGTTGGCTCAAGGCCGGCCTGAGGCCCATTGATGACCACCGCCCACAGATGATCCAAGGGCAGGTTCTGAGGGCCTTCCTCCAAGACCGCCGAGAAGCTGCCAAGCGACCCTGCACCCCTGGCACCCTATACTGTTGCAAATGCCGAGTGCCTCGTCCGCCAGCATGTGGATCGGTCACATTTATTGGGGAGACCGAGCGCGCGGGCTTGTTGCGGGCTATTTGTGAGATATGCGGATCACGCATGTTCCGGCGCGCACTTCAATCAGACCTGGGGGCAATTATGCCGCTCTTTCCAGTTTTGATCGTGCAGGCTGATCCGCACATAGCAGAGTGCCCCCAACCCTCCTCAAATTGTGCTGAAGAACGGAACGGATCGGCATGACCAACCACAACCCCGCCAATGAACGCATCAAGCGCGCCTATTTTGTCTATCTTCGAGAGGCCCGGCGCCGCAATGACGCCTCGATAGACGGGGTCGCCAGTGCTCTGGCGCGCTTTGAAAACGCCACTGGCCATCGCGACTTTGGCAAATTCCACCGCGAGCAGGCGGTAGCCTTCAAGCGTAAGCTGGATCAGCAGACGGCCCGCCGGACAGGCCAGCGTTTGAGCCGGGCGACAGTCAATTCGACCCTGGCGGCGTTGCGCAGCTTTTTCATCTGGCTGGCCGATAAGCCTGGTTACAAGCGCAGGATCAGCTATTCCGACGCCGATTATTTCAATTTGTCGGAAAAGGATGTCCGGATCGCCAAGGCCGTACGGGAAAAGCCTTTCCCAACCATGGACCAGGTCAACCATGTCCTAGCCTGCGCGCCCGCCTCCACCGATATCGAACTACGGGACCGTGCCTTGATCGCGCTGACCATGCTAACCGGTGTTCGCGATGGGGCACTCGCTTCGCTCAAGTTGAAGCACGTTGACCCCGCCGAACGCCGGTTGGATCAAGACGCGCGGGAGGTCAAAACCAAGTTCTCAAAAACCTTCTCGACTTGGTTCTTTCCTATACGAAGTGATGCGCTCCAAAACTTCACGGAATGGGTAGCCCACTTGCGCCGCAACCTCATGTGGGGCGACGATGATCCGCTATTTCCTGCCACGCGCATGGAGCTTGGCCCAGATGGCGGCTTTGTAGCGGCCGGGCTGAAGCGCGAGGCGTGGAGCACCGCCGAACCGATCCGCCGCATATTCCGGCACGCATTCGAGCGAGCAGGCCTTCCCTATTTCAAACCCCATTCGCTCCGCGACACCCTCGTACAGTTAGGGGAGGCGACCTGCAAAACGCCAGAAGAGTTCAAGGCCTGGTCTCAAAACCTCGGACATGAAAAGGTGTTGACGACATTCACCAGCTACGGTGCCGTGGCGGCCCACCGGCAGGCCGCGCTGATTCGAGGGCTGGGGATGGCGCTCGATAGCCAGCCACAAACGACGGAAGCCCGCCTCTTGCGCCTAGAGGCTGCCTTGGCGGGCCGAGCAGTTGGCGCACCGCTATAGGGACTGCTATGCATTGCGCAGTGGGAAGTGGGGGAACAGGATCGGTGCCGAACGTCATGGGGGCGTGTCCCGGCTTTGTTCAGCATTCATCTGTCTTCCCGAATCGAAAATCGCTCTGGATGAGATGAATGTCGGCGAATGAAAGCATTATCGAGCGGGAACTAATATCCAAGCTCCAAGAGCTCAAATACGTTTATCGCCAAGATATTTGCGACCGTTCGACACTTGAGCAGAATTTCCGTAAAAAATTCGAAGAGCTTAACGGCATTCGCCTCTCCGACCCTGAATTTGCCCGCTTAATAGAGGAAATCGTCACACCTGACGTCTTCGCTGCTGCCCGAACACTTCGCGAGCGCAATAGCTTCACCCGGGATGACGGCACGCCGCTCAACTACACACTCGTCAACACTAAGGACTGGTGCAAGAACTCATTTGAGGTCGTCAATCAGCTCCGCATCAATACGGATAACAGCCATCATCGGTACGATGTCATTCTGCTGATCAACGGCGTGCCGGTCGTTCAGATCGAATTGAAAACCCTCGGCATAAGCCCGCGCCGGGCCATGGAGCAGATCGTCGATTACAAGAACGATTCCGGCAACGGCTATGCAAAGACGATTTTGTGCTTTCTACAGCTTTTTATCGTGAGTAACCGCGATCGAACATTCTACTTCGCGAACAACAATACACGCCACTTTGCCTTCAATGCCGAGGAGCGCTTTCTCCCGGTTTATGAGTTTGCAGATGTAGACAACAAAAAAATTGTCCACCTCGATAGCTTCGTTGAGACTTTCCTCGTCAAATGCACCCTCGGCCAGACGATCAGCCGCTACATGGTTCTGGTGGCGAGCGAGCAGAAACTCCTGATGATGCGGCCATACCAGGTCTATGCGGTGAAGGCGATTGTCGACTCCATCGCCCAGGACTGTGGCAATGGCTACATCTGGCACACCACCGGCAGTGGCAAGACTCTCACCTCCTTCAAGGCTTCGACCCTGCTTAAGGATAATCCCGACATCGATAAGTGCCTTTTCGTTGTGGATCGCAAGGATCTCGACCGGCAGACACGTGAGGAGTTCAACAAATTTCAGGAGGGGTGCGTCGAAGAGAACACCAACACTGCATCTCTGGTTCGCCGTTTGCTTTCGGACGACTACGCCGACAAGGTCATCGTCTGCACTATCCAAAAGCTGGGCCTGGCGCTCGACGAGAACAGCAAACGCAACAAGCAGCAGAAGAAGAACGGCAGGAAGAGCTTCAAGGAGCAGTTAGAGCCCCTGCGCGACAAGCGCATTGCCTGCATCTTCGACGAGTGTCATCGGTCGCAGTTCGGCGAGAACCACAAGGCCATCAAGGAGTTTTTCCCGCGCGCGCAACTCTTCGGCTTTACCGGAACACCCATCTTCGATGAGAACGCAGCCCAGCAGAAGGTCGAAGACACCCAGGCCAGCATGAAGACGACGGAAGACCTCTTCCAGCGGCGTCTTCACACCTACACTATCACCCACGCTATCGAAGACGGAAACGTCCTTCGGTTCCATGTCGACTACTTCAAGCCGCAGGGCAAGGCGCTGCCCAAGACGGGCCAGCCCCTGGCGAAGCGGGCGGTTATCGAGGCGATCCTGTCCAAGCACGATGCAGCCACTGGTCAGCGCCGGTTCAACGCGTTGCTCGCCACGTCGTCAATCAATGACGCCATCGAATATTACGGGCATTTTAAGACCATGCAGGCTGAGCAGCAGGCCGCCGATCCCAATTTCAAGCCGCTAAACATCGCCTGCGTATTCTCTCCGCCTGCCGAGGGCGATCCTGATGTAAAACAGATTCAGGAAGACCTGCCGACGGAGAAGGAAGATAATGCAGTCGAGCCTGAGGAAAAGAAAGAGGCCCTCAAGGCCATCCTTGCGGACTACAACGCCAACTACGGCACAAACCACAAGATCGGTGAGTTCGACTTGTATTATCAGGATGTCCAGAAGCGAATCAAAGACCAGCAATGGCCCGAAGCGGACCTGCGGAAAGCCTATCCCAATGTGCCGCACCACAAGATCGACATCACGATTGTCGTCGACATGTTGCTGACGGGCTTCGACTCCAAGTTCTTGAATACCCTCTACGTCGACAAGAACCTCAAGCATCACGGCCTGATCCAGGCCTTCTCACGGACCAACCGTGTGCTGAACGCCACCAAGCCCTATGGCAACATCCTCGACTTCCGCCAACAGCAGGGCGCAGTCGATGCCGCCATTGCCCTCTTCTCCGGCGAGGCGTCCGCTGAAGAGGCTCGTGAAATCTGGCTGGTCGACAAGGCGCCCGTGGTTATCCAGAAGCTGGAAACCGCCATCCAGAAGCTCGACACCTTCATGAAGTCGCAGGGCCTCGACTGCGCGCCCGACGCCGTGCCCAGGCTCAAAGGCGATGCCGCCCGCGCGGCGTTCATCGAGCATTTCAAGGAGGTCCAGCGGCTCAAGACCCAGCTTGACCAATATACCGATTTAACCCCCGAAAACGCCGCAACGATCGAACAGATCCTGCCGCGTAACAATCTTCTCGGCTTGCGCGGGGCCTATCTGGAAACCGCGCAGCGCCTTCGGGACCGACAGGGCAAGGGCGCGGGTAAGCCGACGCCGGACGTCGACCAGTTGGATTTTGAGTTCGTCCTCTTTGCCTCGGCGGTCATCGATTATGACTACATCATGGGCCTGATCACCCGCTATTCCGAGGCGACACCGGGCAAGCAAAAGATGAGCCGGGAACAGTTGATCGGCCTGATCCAATCCGATGCCAAATTCATGGACGAGCGTGAGGATATCGCCGCCTATATCTCCACGCTGAAGGCGGGTGAAGGCCTCAACGAAAATGCCATCCGCGATGGTTATAGTCGCTTCAAGGCGGAGAAGAATGCGGCAGAACTAGCCAGCATCGCGGGCAAGCACGGGTTGAGCCCTGAGGCTCTGCAAGGCTTTGTCGACGCCATTCTGCAACGCCTTATCTTCGACGGCGAGACACTGACCGACCTAATGGAGCCCCTTGACCTGAATTGGAAGGCGCGGCGGGTGAAGGAACTAGACTTGATGGCCGACCTGATGCCGCTCTTGTCCAAACGCGCGAGTGGACGCGAAATTTCGGGGCTGAGCGCTTATGAGCAGTAAGGAGAGATCGCCAGCTTCGGCGCGCGAGGAGTCCGCGTTGGTGCCCAGTCTACGCTTTCCGGAATTTCGGGAGGCGCCGGCATGGGAAGAGATGCCGCTAGGTGCGAGCTTAGACTATCTGCAGCCAACGCCGTACCTCGTTTCCGATACCAGTTACAGTCCCACTTACAAAACCCCGGTCTTAACTGCTGGCAAGACTTTCATTCTCGGATATACGAATGAAGAACACGGAATATTTCGTGAAGGCTTGCCCGTAATCATTTTCGACGATTTCACAACTTCAAGCCAGTTCGTCGATTTTGCATTCAAGGCAAAATCTTCAGCGATGAAGATATTGAAGGCAAAGAACGGATCAAACATCAAGTTTATGTTCGAAGCGCTGCAGATGCTTTCATTTGAGGTTGGCGCCCACGAACGGCATTGGATTTCTGCTTTTGCTCCGATGCTCGTTCCGGTACCGAAACCACCCGAACAAGAAAGGATCGCCGCCTGCTTGGACTCGGTGGACGCGCTGATTGCCGCGCAGGGGAGGAAAGTGGAAGCGCTGACGGCCCACAAGAAGGGCCTGATGCAGCAGCTTTTCCCCCAACAAGGTGAAACCCAACCCCGCCTCCGCTTCCCCGAGTTCGAGGGCGCGGAGGATTGGCAAGAGGCGAACCTTGGTGACTACTTCGATCCAATCCGGAACGGGTTCGTCGGCACTGCGACACCCTATTACACCACGAGCGAAGGCGTCCGATACTTACAGGGAAGAAACATCAAGCAAGGGAGGATCGAACCAGAAAATCTAGTGTTCATCACTAAGGATTTTCACAATCGGCAACGCAAATCCCAGCTGAAGCCGGAAGACATCTTAATGGTTCAGTCAGGACATGTGGGTGAGTGCGCAGTTGTTAGCCCCAAATTCGCCGGCAGTAATTGCCATGCGCTGATTATTCTTTCACCAAAACAAAAGCTATGCCCCGATTTTTTCGTCAACTATTTCTATTCTTCGATTGGCAAGTTTTCTATCTTTCAAATAACAACCGGCAACACTATTAAGCACATTCTGGCCAGCGAGTTGAAGACGCTATCAGTGATAGTACCAGATCTGCAGGAACAGCAGCGCATAGCCGACTGCCTCACCTCCCTCGACGACCTCATCGCCGCCGAAACCTGTAAGCTCGACACGCTCAACACCCACAAGAAGGGCCTGATGCAACAGCTTTTCCCCAGGGTCGGGAAGATTGGCGCATGAGCGGTGTCCGCACCTACAAGAGCTTGGGCAAGCTGGTAACACGGCTGCGGGACGATCTGAACGACGCCGACCTTGTGTTGCTGTATGCCTATAACCGCACAGGTAAGACCCGCCTTTCGATGGAGTTCAAGGACGCAGGCAAACGCAAGACCGCAAAGAACCCGACCGGGACGCCCGACACGCTCTATTTCAACGCCTTTACTGAGGACCTGTTCGTCTGGGAAAACGACCTTGATGGCGACAGTGTGCGCCGCCTTCAATTGAACGAAAAATCATCCTTCTTCAACGCGATGACGGAACTCGCGCTGGACGAAACAATTGCGGGCTATCTTTCCCGATATGCCGATTTCGATTTCGACTTCACCTACAAGGACGTTCAGCAGGGCAAAGAGACCGTCTCCAAGCCGGATTTCGTGAGTTTCCGGAAAGGGGATCAATCCAACATCAAGGTGTCGCGGGGCGAACAGAACATCTTTATCTGGTGCGTCTTCATGGCCATCTGCGAACGTATGCTGGATGGGCATCAGTCCTATCAGGGGAAGAAGTACCTTTATGTCGACGACCCGATCTCGTCGCTGGATGACAATAACGCAATCTCTGTTGCTTGCGACCTAGCGAAGCTTCTTCGGCGGGCAGCCACGCGAAAGGACGCTGGCGGTGGAGCGGCCCCCATCAAGATAATTTTTTCGTCTCACCATGCGCTTTTCTTCAACGTCATGTGCAATGAAACGGGCAGGAAAATCGATGGCGAACAGAGCATTACCCACAAGCGTTATTTCTTGCACCGCCCAAATGGCGACGGCGCCTACACTCTGCAGGCAACGAAGGGTACGCCCTTCTTCCACCACGTCGCCACTTTGGCTGAGTTGCAGGGTGCAGCTGATCCACATAATGGAAAGCTCTTCACCTTTCACTTCAATGCCCTGCGCAGCGTGATGGAGAAGACGGCCTCTTTCTTCGGCCATCCAAGCATGGTCTTCTGTCTCAAGGCGCTCGACAACGAGGAAGACCGGGCGCTGTTCAACCGGGCACTAAATCTGCTGAGCCACGGCGCCTATGCCATCCATGAGCCTACAGAGATGGGCGAGGATAACAAGGAACTGTTCCGCCGCATCCTGCGCGAGTTTATCACACGATTTGAGTTCGCCCTGCCCGTTGTTCCGGTTCAGCCCGCCGCCCCGGCGCTAGTCCCCGTTTCCCAGGAAGCACCTATACAATGAACGACCAAGCCCAAAAGCAGCTCGGCAAAACGCTCTGGAATATCGCGGATACACTTCGCGGGGCGATGAACGCGGATGATTTCCGCGACTACATGCTTTCGTTCCTCTTTCTCCGCTACCTCTCTGACAATTACGAGGCAGCCGCGAAGAAGGAGCTTGGTCGCGACTACCCCGATCCCAAAGCAATCGGCAATGGCGGGCGCTCGCCTCTTTCTGCTTGGTACGCGCAGAACCCCGATGATGTTGCGGCTTTTGAAAAGCAAATGCGCCTCAAGGCGCACTACGTCATCAAGCCGGAACACCTGTGGATCAGCATCGCCCATATGGCGCGCACCCAGAACGACGAATTGCTGAACACCCTGCAGGTCGGGTTCAAGTATATCGAAAACGAGTCCTTTCAGAGCACGTTCGGCGGCCTTTTCTCTGAGATCAATCTTGGCTCTGACAAACTCGGCCGGTCCTATGCTGATCGGAACGCTAAACTCTGCGCTATAATTACCGAGATTGCCAAAGGACTCGCCGACTTCTCCTCGGACGTGGATACGCTGGGTGACGCCTACGAATATCTGATCGGCCAATTCGCCGCCGGTTCGGGCAAGAAGGCAGGCGAGTTTTATACGCCTCAGCAGGTGTCAGACATCCTTTCTGGGATTGTGACGCTAGACAGCCAGGAGCCCGCAACCGGAAAGAAGCAGCGGCTTGCCAGCGTCCTCGATTTTGCATGTGGGTCCGGTTCGCTATTGCTGAACGTGCGCAAACGTATGGGGCCGCATGGTATCGGCAAAATCTACGGGCAGGAAAAGAACATCACCACCTACAACCTCGCCCGAATGAACATGCTGTTGCATGGCGTAAAGGACAGCGAGTTCGAGATTTTCCATGGAGATACCCTAGCCAATGACTGGGACTTTCTTCGCGAGTTGAACCCCGCTAAGAAGCCCTCCTTCGATGCCGTTGTGGCCAACCCGCCGTTCAGCCTCCGCTGGGAGCCGACCGAGGCAATGGGCGACGATGTGCGATTCAAGAAATACGGGCTGGCGCCCAAGTCGGCGGCAGATTTTGCCTTCTTACTGCACGGTTTCCACTATTTGAAAGATGAGGGCGTGATGGCCATCATCCTGCCCCATGGCGTGTTGTTCCGGGGAGGGGCAGAAGAACGCATCCGCACCAAGTTGCTTAAGGACGGTCACGTTGACACCGTCATCGGACTTCCTGCGAACCTGTTCTATTCGACCGGCATCCCGGTCTGTATCCTAGTTTTGAAGAAGTGCAAGAAGCCAGACGACGTACTCTTTATCAACGCAGGCGGGCCTGAGAACTTCGACAAGGGCAAGCGCCAGAATCTACTCGCGCCCAAGCACATTCAAAAAATCGTCCAGACCTACCAGTTCCGCAAGGAAGAAGACCGCTATTCAAAGCGTGTGAGCATGGAGCGCATCATCGAAGAGGGCTTCAACCTGAACATCTCTCGCTACATCAGCACGGCCGAGCAGGAGATCGAGATAGCTCTATCGGCCACACACGACGACCTTGTCCAAATCGAGAACCAGATTCGAGGGGCAACGGCCAAGCACAACGCGTTTCTGAAGGAACTTGGACTATCTCCGTTGCCAGGCGAGCAGAAAGATGGCTCCTAACTATCACCGCTACGTTTGCGGCAAGAAGCGCTCGTGGGGGTCTTTCTTGGGGTTCCGATGTGTTGGCATGTATAAAAAACGTAATTAATACAGACGGTTATGTTACGCTTTAGGTTCCTCTTCTGGCACCATTTACCTGCTCTCACGGGCCCCGCACTCTTCAATCGGTCAGGGAAGGGTCGGCTATCTTGATCGCTTGCGGTTAGGTGGCAAAATCATCCCATTCGACGAATGAAGTGGCCACCCTCTTGAGGCCGCTGCGCGCCGCCACTGGTTTTCAAATTGGGATTTAGCAATGCGGAAGTCATCGGAATTCTGGAATTTCTTCGATGGCGAGGCTGCACCCAGGCTTGCTTTGCGTGCCAATACATTCCGCAAAATGTTCGAGCATTTGGATCGGCTCGATACCCCAATCAATATTATTGAAACAGGTTGCGCTCGATTCAAAGACGACTGGACCGACGGTCAGAGCACGCTGTTATTTGATAAATACGTTCACCATCATGCCGCGGAGTCGAAGCTATACTCCGTTGATATAAATAAAGCGGCGACGGATTTCGCCAGGACATTTATTGGGCCGAAGACGGCTCTGACGACCGATGACAGCGTAAAGCATCTCGCCGAATTAACCGCCGATTTCCTGGCCAGCGGCCGGACGGCGGACTTGGTCTATTTGGATGCACACGATTTGGATTGGCACTATTGGTATCCTTCAGCCGCTCATCATTTGATGGAGCTGTGCTCGGTGTTGCGTATCCTGAGAAAGGATACCCTGGTCGTGGTGGACGACTGTGCGCATTCGGCCAACTTCGTGCGAACCAGCAACAACATCAATTTCATCTCTCAGCCTATTATCGGGGGTAAAGGTCGCCTGGTGGCGGAATTTGCCGCCAGAATTGGCGCGAAGGTGAAGTTTTCCGAATACCAAGCCGGATGGTCGGGATTTTGAAAAACATCAGCGCCGCTTTTGTTTCCGGAATGTCCACGGACGCATCATCATCACATGGGCTGACGCGCGATCCCTGAAACCGTACTTTGCGCGACTGTGTGAGAATTATGTTGGGAGTTTTCGTACCGGTAAACAGAAAATACATATTAATATCAAATGGATATACGAACTCTGCGAGTTCTCTTCTTGGCGCCATCGACACTTTCGCCGATGCCAGCGGGCGCCGGACGTCATAGAATACCCCCAAGAAACAAACTTTTGAGCGTGCTGCCGGAGTATTGCGGGCAAGCAACGGGGGGTTCGATGATGATGCCAGACGACAAGGCCATTGCGGCCGAAAAGAACAGCTTGCCTGCGGGAACGGCGTCGCGCCGCCAAGCCATTGGAGTGATGGGAACGGCGGCGGCCGCCGGCATGGTGGGCGCTGCGATGCCTGCGTCGGCACAAAGCGGAGCGCCGCTGAGCATGCCGACACCGCAGCCGCTGCTGGTGCCGCGAGCGGACCTCGTGAATGTGTTCGAGTACGAGGCTCAGGCGCGTCAGGTGTTGGGAGCGGCGAGGGTTGCGCCGCTCTTGGGCAGCGACCGCACCGTCACCGATCGCATCACCTTGCGCCCGCGCGTGAACATCCCGACACGGGATCTGGACATGACCTGCACTTTGTTCGGCGATCAGCACTTCACGCCGATCATCGTCGGCCCGATTGCCGATCAGAAGCGCTTCCACACCGACGGTGAGGTCGCCACGGCGCGCGGCGCCTCGGCGGCAAAAGCCGCGATGGTCTTGAGCAGCGACTCCAGCGTGCCCTTGGCGGTGGTCGCCCAGGCCGCCACCACTCCCTTGTGGCTGCAGGTCTATGCCAAGAGTCCCAAAGTGAAGGACGTGCTTGCCGAGGCGGGTGCCGCCAAGGCCAAGGCAGTGATTGTGACGGTAAACGCCGGCGCCTCGGCCGTCGCGCCCGCGACGCCATCCTCGGCGCGCATCGATTGGTCCGCTGTCGACACGGTCGTCAAGGGCACGTCTCTACCGGTTATTGTGAAGGGCATTACGAGTCCGCAAGACGCGAAGGAAGCCGTCGCCCGCGGCGCCAAGGGCGTGGTGGTGTCGAACTATCGTGGTGGCAATGCGGCGGCGCTTCCGGGCACGCTGCTCCTGATCGCGCCGGTCGTTCAAGCGGTTGGCGATCAGGTAGCCGTGCTCGTCGATGGCAGTTTCCGCCGCGGCACCGACATTCTCAAGGCCCTCGGCTTTGGCGCAAAGGGCGTATTGATCGGCCGGCCGGTGATGTGGGGCCTGGCGGCCTATGGCGCCGATGGCGTGCAGGGGGTTGTCGAGATGCTGCAGACCGACCTGGCGAGAATAATGGCCATGTGTAGCCGCCCATCCCTCGCGGCCATCGACTCCAGCCTGGTGCGGGTTCACGCGCCCATTCCCACGGCAGGGAACGTCCGTGGCTGATAGCGGCTGGCTCACAAGTCCTTCCCGGCGAATGGCACTGACCCGCTTGGCGGGGCTGATGGCGGGCTCGCCCCTTGCCTCGGCCGTGGCGCAGACTGACCCCAATCCCCTCAGCGAACATCGCCGCGCCTTGAGCCTGGCCGAGATTCAGACGGCCTTCGACTTCGAGCCTGTCTTTCGCGGCAATGTGATCCAGTCGGTCTATGACTATACGGCGCATGGCGACGGGTCGGAGTTCACGCTGCGGCGAAATCGCCAAGCATTCGACTGGGTCGATATCGTGCCGGCGCGCGCCGCCGTCCCGTCATCGCAAGTCGTTCTCTCATCCGAGTTGCTTGGCCTGAAGATGAAATTCCCGATCATCGTGGCACCAACGGCGGCGATGGTGCCGATCCATCCGGAGGGCGAGATCGGAATGTTCAAGGCGGCGACCGCGGCCTCGAACACATTGATGATGTTGAGCGTCAACACCAGCACGCCGCATGCCCAGGTCGTGCCCGCCGCGCCGGGCGGCACGCTGTGGGCCCAATTTTACCCCGTCGAGAATCTGGCCACCACCCAGCGGTCGATGGACACCTTCCAGAATGCCGGCTGCAACGGCATCATCGTCACCGTCGATCAACAAGCATCCTTCTATGAACGTACGCAGCAGGACCGTAATTTGGGCGGTCGCGTTACGGCTGTGGGGGGGCGCGGCGCGGGTGCCGTCGCTGGAGCGCTGACCGGTTCGGCACGGTACCGGCTGGCCGGCGGCCGCCTCTGGTACACATGGCAGTATATCGACGCGGTGCGGAAAATGGTCAAAGGCCCGCTGGTACTCAAAGGTATTCTCGATCCGGAAGACGCCAGGCTGGCGATCGAGCACGGGGCCGACGCGATCATCGTGTCAAATCATGGTGGGCGCTCGATGGACTATGGCCCGTCGTCACTGGAAGTTCTGCCCGAGATTGTGGCGGCCGTGAACGGCCGAATTCCCGTCCTGTTCGACAGCGGCATCCGCCGCGGCGCCGATATCTTCAAGGCCCTCGCACTGGGGGCAAGCGGCGTGTGTCTGGGACGGACGACGCGGTGGGGTCTTGGCGCCTTCGGCGCTGCGGGCGCGCAGCGCCTGATCGAAATGCTGCAACAGGAGCTGATCCAGGTGGCGGCGGCGTGCGGCTGCACCAAGCTGTCGGATATCAACAAGACGCTGATCAAGGCCAACTTCGTATAGGTCGGAAAAAACAATGGCTGATATCGAGAAAACCTTGCTGACAAGTCCTTCCCGGCGCAAGGCGCTGGCCCGCCTGGCCGGGTTTATGGCGGCCTCGCCGATGGGCGCTGCCCTGGCGCAACAAGATCCGGGCAAACCGCTCAGCGAGATTCGCCGCATACCGGGTCTGGCCGAAATGCGGACGGCCTTCGATTTTCAGCCGGTTTTTGCCGGCAACCTGATTCCGACGACATCCGAATACACGGCGCATGGCGACGGGTCGGAGTTCACCCTGCGGCGAAACCGCCAGGCGTTCGATTGGGTCGATATCGTGCCGGCTCGCGCCGCCATTCCGGTATCGCAGGTCGATCTTGCGTCCGAGTTGCTGGGCGTGAAAATGAAATTTCCCATGCTGGTCGCGCCGTCATCCGGGCAGAACGGCCTGCATCCGGAAGGAGAGGGCGGGATGTTCAAGGGCGCGACCGCGGCCTCGGGCATGGTGGATGTTCTGGCCGGCGCCAGCGCCGGATCGGTCAAGGCGGCGCTGGCGTCCGTGCCCGGCGGCACCATGTGGGCGCAGCATTACCCGATAGAGAATCTGACCAATATGCAGCGGGCGCTGGAAGGCATTCAGGATGCCGGCGCCAAATCCATTGTCGTCACCGTCGATCAAACGGCCTCGGTTTACGAACGGACCTTGCTGATCCGCAATCTTGGCGGGCGCGTAACCGGCGGAGCAGGTCAAGGGGGCGGCAATGCCGCCGCCGCCGCCGCTGCCGCCGCTGCCGCCAAGGCTGCCGCCGGAGGTCCCGCGGTGCCTGGTTCGGTACGATACCGGGTCAGCGACAGGCGGTTGTGGTACTCGTGGCAATATATCGACGCGGTGCGAAAAGTTGCCAGGGATAAGATGCTGGTGAAAGGGATCCTGGATCCTGAAGACGCCAGACTGGCGATCGAGCACGGCGCCGACGCGATCATTGTGTCAAATCATGGCGGGCGTTCGATGGACTATGCTCCGTCGTCGCTGGAGGTTCTGCCCGAGATCGTGGCCGCCGTGAACGGCCGGATTCCCGTCCTGTTCGACAGTGGCATCCGCCGCGGCGCCGACATTTTCAAGGCGCTGGCATTGGGGGCAAGCGGGGTATGTCTTGGACGGGCTGCCCGCTGGGGTCTTGGGGCGTTCGGCGCCGCCGGCGCACAACGCGTGTTTGAGATTCTGCAGCAGGAACTCGTCCAGACGGCCGCGGCGTGCGGATGCGCCAAGCTGTCGGATATCAACAAGACGGCGGTCAAGGCCAACTTCGTATAGCCGATGGCCGGCGCATCCGACATCCTGATCATCGGCGCCGGGCATAACAGCCTGGTCTGCGCCTATTATCTCGCCGCGCGCGGACTCAAGGTGACGATGCTGGAGGCCCGCTCCGTCGCCGGCGGCGCGGCGGTGACCGAGGAGTTCCATCCCGGCTTTCGCAATTCCACCGCGAGCTACACCGTCAGCCTGCTCAATCCCAAAGTCATCGCCGATATGCGTCTCCGCGAGCATGGTCTCAAACTCGTGCTCAGGAAGATCGACAATTTTCTGCCGACCCTGGATGGCGCATATCTGCTTGCCGGCCGTGGCGGGCTGACCAAGCGCGAGATCACGCGCCTCAGCCCCCGCGACGGGGAGAATTACGACGCCTATGCCGCCGCCTTGGCTTCCACCGTGGGGATACTTCGCCAATGGCTGTTGCGCGCGCCGCCCAATGCCGGCGGTGGCCTTGCCGACCTTATCGCCCTGCTCAAGCTCGGCAACAGCGTTCGCAGCCTTTCGCTGGAGGAACAGCAGCATCTGGTCGATTTTTTCACCAAGTCGGCGGCCGATATTCTTACGCGCTATTTCAGCCACGAGCTGGTTCAGGCCTTGTTCGGATTCGACGCCGTGGTCGGCAACTATGCCAGTCCCCATGCGCCAGGTTCGGCCTATGTGCTGTTGCATCATATGTTCGGCGAGACGGAAGGGGTGCAAGGCGCCTGGGGCCATGCCATCGGCGGCATGGGCGCGATCACCCAGGCGATGGCCAAGGCGGCGCGCGAGAAGGGCGTCGATATTTGGCTCGATACATCGGTCGATGAGGTTATCGTCGAACGGGGAAAAGCCGTCGGCGCGGTCGCCGGCGGCATGGCCCACCGCGCCAAGGCGGTGGTCGCGGGAGTCAATCCCAAACTGCTCTTTACACGGCTGCTGCCGGCCGGCGCGGTCGCGCCAGAGGTCGACCGGCGCATGGCGAACTGGCAATGCGAGTCCGCGACGTTCCGGATGAATGTCGCCTTGTCCGAATTGCCGCGCTTTTCCGCCTTGCCCGGCGCGGGCGATCATCTCACCGCGGGTATCATCATCGCACCCTCGCTGAGCTATATGGACCGCGCGTATCTGACGGCGCGCACCGATGGCTTCTCAAAGGAGCCGATCATCGAAATGCTGATCCCATCGACCCTGGACGGCAGCCTTGCCCCTGCCGGTGCCCATGTCGCCAGCCTGTTCTGCCAGCATTTCCCTTATAATGTGCCCGGTGGGTGGGATGCGCGCCGCGATGAGGCGGCCGAGGCTATCATCGAGCAGGTCGATCGCTATGCTCCCGGCTTCGCCGCTTCGGTGATCGGCCGGCTGGATTTGTCGCCGCTGGATCTGGAACGCCGCTTCGGCCTGACCGGCGGCGATATCTTCCACGGCAAGATGAGTCTGGACCAACTCTTCTCCAACCGTCCGATGCTGGGTCATGCGGATTATCGCATGCCGTTACCGGGACTGTATTTGTGCGGCGCGGGCGCGCATCCCGGCGGCGGTGTCACCGGCGCTCCGGGACACAATGCCGCCCAGGCCGTGCTCAAAGATCGCAAGAAACTGGGGCTTTGAGCCTGACGGGTCTTTTCAAGTTTTAGATCTTTGTTCGGCGCGCGCACCTTAAGCCAGCGAGCTTCACAGTTCGAACAACGCCGCATTGTTGGCTTGCCGCGCCCATGAAAAGAAACGGACCGGTCGTCGGACCGGTCCGCCAAGTTCAGGGGAGACATGCCGCCCAGGGACGGCATGAAACGGCTATACTATATCATATCGATAGAGTAAAGGTGGTTTGTGGCCGGCAATATTGTTGGATGATTCGATGATTGAACGTGGGGTGCGGCCAGCTTGCTTTGCAGCGTTGGCATTGCTGCTTGCTTTTCCGGCAGCAAGGGCTGAGACGGCACGAAATGGCATGGTGGTCACCGCACAACATCTCGCCACGGATGTCGGGCTGCAAATTCTCAAGCAGGGCGGCAATGCGGTCGATGCCGCCGTGGCCGTGGGCTATGCCGAAGCCGTGGTCAATCCCTGTTGCGGCAATCTCGGCGGCGGCGGTTTCATGGTGCTGCACCTGGCCGGCGGCAAGGACATCGTCATCAATTTCCGCGAGACCGCGCCCGCCGGGGCAAACGCGACCATGTACCTCGATGCTTCGGGCAATCCGGTGCCGAATGCGAGTCTGCTGGGTTACAAGGCGGTGGGTGTCCCTGGCACCGTGCTTGGACTTGAGGAGGCGCTTGCCCAGTACGGCACACTGAAGCGGGCCCAGGTGATTGCCCCGGCCGTTCGTCTGGCGCGGGAAGGCTTCCCTCTCCAGCAAGGCGATATCGACATTCTTGCGCCACTGACCGAACAATTCCGCAAGGATCCGGTTTTGGCGAAGATATTCCTGCGCCCCGATGGTCAGCCTTTCCGCACGGGCGACCGGCTGGTGCAGAAGGATTTGGCAAACACGCTTCAGAAGATCGCGGAAAACGGGCCGGACCATTTTTATCGGGGTCCTGTGGCGGAGGCGGTCGCAAGTGCCGCCAAGGCCAATGGCGGCGTTATCACGGCGTCGGATTTTGCGAATTACAGGCTGGGTGAAGGCGAGCCGCTCCAATGCGTCTATCGCGGCTATGTCTTTGTCTCGGTACCGCCGCCAAGCTCGGGTGGCGTCGCGCTCTGCCAGATTCTGAACATTCTGGAAGGCTATGACCTCAAAAGCCTTGGCTTTCATTCCGCCGCGGCGACACGTGTGATGGTGGAAGCGATGCGGCGTGCCTATGCCGACCGCAACGACACCTTGGGCGATCGCGCTTTTGTCCGCAATCCCATCGACCGTTTGCTGTCCAAGCAGTATGCCGCGGCAATCCGGGCTGCCATCGACGATGGCGTCAGGCAGCCCGTGCAAATATCCGCCACACGGGAAAAGCCGGAGACGACGCATTATTCCGTGGTGGATAAGGACGGCAATGCGGCCTCCGTTACCTACACGCTCAACGGCTCTTTCGGAGCCGTGGTGATGGCACCCGGCACCGGGGTCCTGCTCAATGACGAGATGGACGATTTTACCGTCAAGCCGGGTGTCGCCAACCTCTATGGCCTGGTCCAGGGCAGCAACAACGCCATCGCTCCGGGCAAGCGGCCCTTGTCTTCGATGGCGCCCACCATCGTGTTGAAAGACGGCAAACCGTTCCTGGTGCTGGGAAGTCCCGGCGGGTCCCGGATCATCACGGCGACCCTGGAGGCCGCGATCAATGTGATTGACTATGGGCTCGATCCCCAGGCTGCGGTCGATGCCCCGCGCATCCATTTTCAGGGCCAGCCCAATACGGTTTTCCTGGAGCCCGGCGCGTTGTCGCAAGAGGCGCGCACGCAACTTGAAGCCCAGGGCTACCGGTTCGAGGAACAAAAACCCTGGTGCGCCGTCGAACTGATCAAGGTGAATGCAAACGGTTTGGTGGGCGCCAATGATTATCGCCGGCCCGCCGGGGCCGCGGCTGGGCATTAGGAGGTGTCGCGCCCTCCCTGTTCAGGGAAGAAGCATGTGACGCTTTGGCACCAATCGTACATTCTCCGTAATCTCTATTGACTAAGTAGAGTAACTAGGGATTACATCCTCGACAGAGAAAAGGCGGTCGTGGGACCGCTTCCAAGCGTCGAGGGAATTACTATGAATATCAGTGTGTTACGGTCAGGCCTGCTCGCGGCGTCGGCGATTTGGGCAGTTTCGGCCTCGGTCGCAGGGGCACAAGAGGCAAAGGAAACGGAGGTTTTGACCCAGGTTGCCGCGGCCAATGCCGCGAACCAGGCGGACCCCTCGGCGACCAACACCGCCGCCAATGTTCAGGTGGCGCAGGCCGACACCGCGCAGCGGCCGGTGCAGGTCGCGCAGCTCGCGGCCGAGCATGTCACGGTCAGCGCCCGCCGCTTTGACGAAAATGTCCAGCAGGTGCCGGTGCCGATTTCGGTGGTGTCCGCCGACGTGGTGGCCAACACCGGCGCCTACAATATCAATCGGCTCACCCAGCTTCTGCCCAGCGTGCAGTTCTTTTCGCAGAATCCGCGCAACACCTCGGTCAATATCCGCGGCATCGGAGCGCCGCTGGGCCTGACCAATGACGGCATCGAGCAGGGCGTCGGCATTTATGTCGATCAAGTTTATTACAACCGCATCGCCGCCGCGACCCTGGATTTCCCGGATATCGAACGGATTGAAGTGCTGCGCGGCCCGCAGGGAACCCTGTACGGCAAGAACACCACCGCCGGCGCCATCAACATCACCACCCGTGGTCCCAGCTTCGACGGATTTGAAGCGCGTGGCGAGATTTCGGGCGGCAACTACCAGTTCAAGCAGGCCAAGGCCTCGATTTCCGGACCGATCACCGATGACATCGCCTTCCGCCTCAGTGTGTCCAATACTTCCCGTCGCGGCACTATCTATAACGTTGCCACGACGAACTGGACCAATGGCCAGGACAATCTCGGATTGCGCGGTACGGTGCAGTGGAGAGCGACGCCGGATCTCAGAATCACGGCCTCCGCCGACTACAATGTCCAGGACGCCGCTTGCTGCGCCCTCTATTATGCCCGTGTCGGCGCGACACAGCGGCCGCTGAACCGGCAATTCAACTCGATCGCGACCGCGTTGAACTATGCCCCTCCCAGCAGGAATGCCTTCGACCGCGTTACCGACCTCGATGCTCCGCTCAAGGCCCGTAACGAGATAGGCGGCGCCTCCGTGCTGGCGGAATGGCAAGTCGGCGGCGGCACACTTACATCGGTGTCGGCTTGGCGCTATTGGGATTGGGGTCCGAGGAACGACCGCGACTATACCGGTCTTCCCGTCACGCCAAATTCCAACAACCCGACCCATCAAAACCAGTACAGCCAGGAAATTCGCTACAATTATGCGGCGGAGGACTTTGATTTCGTGGTGGGCATTTTTGGCTTCAATCAAGGCATCCACACCAAGGGTGTGGAAAGCAATGGCTCTGCGGCCAGCCGCTATTCGCTGAATCCAGGCAACGTTCCCGTGGGCGCGCCGGGTTGCGCCACGCCCACCACCTTGGCTTGCAATCCGGCGGTGCTGAACAATCTGAGCGCCGCCAACGACATCCAGCTGAAGAACACCAGCGCGGCTCTGTTCGGCAAGCTCAATTATCATGTGACGGACGCCCTGACGATCTCGCCCGGCATCCGGTTCAACTATGACGAAAAGTCCGGCTATTACAGCTCTGTGGTCACCGGCACGGCGTCGAACGGCACACGCCAGCTCGTCTCCTTCACCGGGCCGTTTGCCAACGATCCGTGGATCGTGGCGCAGCGCGACGCGCGTACGCCGATCTTTTATGCGCCGACCCTGGCCAAATCGAACGTCTCCTATGACTTGAACGTGTCGTATCAGATTGAAGAGAATATCATGGCCTTCGCCACCTATGCCAAGAGCTACAAAAGCGGCGGCATCAATCTGAACGGCATTCCCGTCAATGCCTCCGGCGCGCCGATCCTCTCTGTCACCACCATCAAGCCGGAAGATGTCAGCGACTATGAGCTGGGCGTCAAATCGCAGTTCTGGGACAATCGCCTGACCGTGAACCTCAACGGTTTCTGGACGGTGATCAAGAATTACCAGGCCAATGTGAACAACGGCAATCTGGGCCTGGTGCGCGGCTATCTCGCCAATGCCGGGAAGGTCGAGGTGCGCGGGTTCGAAGCGGAAGTCTCGATCATTCCCTTCGACGGCGTCAGCGCCTATGCCAACGGCACCTTCAACGATCACAAATATGTGACCTTCGTCGATGCGCCGTGCCCGCCCGAACTGTCTGGCGGCACCACCGTCACCGGCTCGCAGGTTCCCGGCGGCGCCGGTGTTGCCGGCGCCCTCAGCCCTGTGAGCTGCAATGTCTCCGGCCAGTGGCTGCCCGGCATTTCCAACTGGGCCTTCTCCTGGGGCGGTGAATATGCGGTGCCCGGGGAATTCTGGGGCAAGAGCGGACAGTATTACATCGGCTATGACGCCAGCTATCGTTCCAAGTTCTCCTCGAACGCATCGCGCTCGCTCTATACCGACGTCAACGGTTACTCGCTGCACAATATCCGCCTCGGTGTCCGTACCGATCAGGGCCTCGATTTCTCGCTCTGGCTGCGCAATGCCTTCGACCAGGACTATTTCGAGCAGCTGTTGGTGACGCCTGGCAGCACCGGCCTGATCGCGGGTCTGCCGGCCGATCCCAGGACCTTCGGCGCGACTCTGCGGTACCGGTTCTGATAGGAATACCGGCCCTCAACGATTTTGTTGGGGGCCGATTTTCCGGAGTGTGGAATGAAGCGCGTATTTTCCCTCGTCATGGCAGCGGCGGTGATTGCCGCTCCTGCGGCCCAGGCGGCGGATGTCACCTTGCAGAATGCCAGTTACGACGCGACCCGCGAGCTTTACCAGACCCTGGGCACCAGCTTCGCCGCGCAGTACGCCAAGTCCGGCGACAAGGTCACGCTGCGCTCCAGTCATGGCGGTTCCGGCGCACAGGCCCGGGCCGTGATGGAAGGGCTGCAAGCCGATGTTGTGACCCTGGCGCTGGCCGCCGATATCGACGTCATCTCCAACAGGGCCAAGCTCCTGCCCGCCGGTTGGCAAAAGCGCCTGCCGCAAAATTCCGCGCCCTATACCTCAACCATTGTGTTCCTGGTGCGCAAGGGCAATCCCAAGCAGATCAGGGATTGGAACGACCTGATCAAACCGGGTGTCCAGGTGATCGCGCCCAATCCCAAGACCGGCGGCGCCTCGCGCTGGGCCTATCTGGCAGCCTGGGCCTATGCCGAGAAGGCTCCGGGCGGCAACGCCGAACGCGCCAAGGCTTTTGTCGCGGACCTCTACAAGCATGTGCCGGTACTGGATTCCAGCGGCCGTGGCTCCAGCATCACCTTTACCAAGCGCGGTCTCGGCGATGTGCTGTTGAATTGGGAGAATGAAGCGCTGCTGGCGCTGAAGCAGCCGGACGGCGGCCAGTATCAGATCGTCTATCCCAGCCGTTCGATCCTTGCCGAACCGCCTGTGGCGCTGGTGGACGTCAATGCCGACAGGCACGGCACGCGCAAAGCCGCCGAAGCGTTCCTCAATTACCTCTACACGCCAGAGGCGCAGGAGATCGAAGCCAGGAATTACTATCGTCCCCGCGATCCGCAGGTTCTGGCCAAGTATCGAAAAATATTTCCCGATCTCGCGTTGGCCACGATCGATGCGGATTTCGGCGGCTGGACCAAGGCCCAGGCCACCCATTTCGCCGATGGCGGCGTGTTCGACCAGATCTACCAGCCGGGAAAATGATTCGAATTTGTCTGCATGGAGAAACGCATGAAACGTCTTCTTTCACTTTTGGTCGCGGCCGGCGTCTTTGCCGGCACCGCCGCACAGGCCGATGTCACTTTGCTGAATGTCAGCTACGATCCGACCCGCGAGCTGTACAAGAATTTGAGCGCCGCCTTTGCTTCCCAGTACAAGGCCGACAAGGTCACGATCAACACCTCCAATGGCGGCTCGGGCGCCCAGGCGCGGGCGGTGATCGACGGCTTGCCCGCGGATGTCTTGACACTTGCTTTGGCGGCCGACATCGATGCGGTGGCCAAGAACGCCAAAAGCTTGCCGCTCGACTGGCAGAAACGTCTGCCGAACAACTCCGCCCCCTATACCTCGACCATCGTATTCCTGGTGCGCAAGGGCAATCCCAAGCAGCTCAAGGACTGGAGCGACCTGGTGAAGCCCGGCGTCCAGGTGGTGACCCCCAACCCCAAAACCAGCGGCGGCGCGCGCTGGGCCTATCTGGCAGCCTGGGCCTATGCCGAGAAGGGGCAGGGCGGCAACGCCCAAAAGGCCAAGGATTTTGTCGGCAAGCTCTACAAGAATGTGCCGGTGCTGGACACCGGCGCGCGGGGCTCGACCACCACCTTCACCAAGCGCGGCATCGGCGATGTGCTGCTGTCTTGGGAGAATGAAGCGCATTTGGCGCTGAAGGAAACGCCTGGCCAGTACGAGATCGTGTATCCCTCGCGCTCCATCCTGGCCGAGCCGCCGGTCGCGCTGGTGGACAAGAATGTCGATGCGCACAAGACCCGCGCCGTGGCCGAAGCATTTCTGAAATTTCTCTACACGCCGGCGGCGCAAGAGATCGAGGCCAAGGATTTTTATCGCCCGCGCAATGCGGCAGTCCTGGCCAAGTATAAGAGCCAGTTTCCCAACATCCCGCTGGCGACGGTGGACGGAGATTTTGGCGGCTGGCCCAAGGCACAGGCTACGCATTTCGGTGATGGCGGTGTGTTCGACCAGATTTACCAGCCCGGAAAGTAGTCGGGCTGAACAGGCTTTCAACGCCGTCTAGGGAGGACTCGATGCTGTCGCAACGCTCGCGTTATGCCCTAAAGGCCATGATGATTCTCGCGGCCCATGGCGATCGGCCGCCCATGTGCACGGGAGAGATCGCCCGTGCCGCCAAGATCTCTCCGAAATTCCTGGAAGCCATCCTGCTGGAGTTGCGCAAGTCGGGTCTTTTGGTCAGTCATCGTGGCCGCAATGGCGGTTTCGAGCTCGCGCGTCCGCCAGAACAGATCAGCTTCGCGGATGTGGTGCGCGTCACCGACGGTTCGTTGGCGCTGGTGCCCTGTGCCAATGAATTCGCCCCGGGCAAATGTGACGATTGTTTCGATGAGGATATCTGCCAAATCCGTCATGCCCTTTTAAGAGCGCGTGTCCAGACGGACGAGGTGTTGCGCACCTATGATCTGGCCGGTGCGTCCGCGCGGTCCCGGCAGGTGCTAAGCCTTTGATCGGGCGGGACCTGAGCAAAAAATAGGTGTTCCCGGCAGTTCGTCCCTGTGGTTGGATGGGCGAAAAGGCTTCGGGGATGACAATGAAAAAACGCCTGGCGGGGAAATCGCTTCTAGCCGTTGTTGGGTTGATTGGGCTGACCGCCGCCGCGACAGGGCAATCGGGTCCCACCGAATGGAAGGATTGGGGCGGCGACGTCGCCCGCACCCATTACTCCCCCCTCAATCAGATCACCGCGGCCAATGTTTCGCAGCTGAAGCCCGTGTGGATTTGGGATGGCGGCAATTTTGGGCGCAGTTGGGAAATCACACCGCTGATGATCGGCGGGCTTTTGTATATTTCCGAAAGTCAGAGCGGCGATATCATCGCGCTGACACCGGAGACCGGCAAGGAAGTCTGGCGGGCCAAGGCGCCGGTCAGTATCGGCAAGGGCATCAACCGGCGCGGCTTGGCCTATTGGGGTGGCGATGGCGCGATGAAGCCCCGGATCGTAGCGATCTGGGGTCATGTCATGTTCGGCTTCGACCTGAAGACCGGCCAATTGTCTTCGGACTGGCCCACCACCGGTTTGGACATCGGTTTGCCCAATCCGGCGCAGGGTGGACGGATCGGCGGCGGCGTCATGGCAGCTTCGCCGCCCATCATCTACAAAAACCTGATCATCACCGCGGCGGCGTCCGGTTTTCAGCCGGCTCCGGCGCAGCCCGCCGATCCCCATGCCAATGACTTGCGAACCGGCAAGCTGGTATGGACCACGCGTGTCATTCCCGGTCCGGGCGAATCCGGCGGCGATAGCTGGGGGCCTGACACGCAGAGTGTGGTGGGCAGCGGCGCCTGGGGCATGCTGGCGCTGGATGAAGCAACTGGCACGGTTTATCTCCCCACCGATACCGGCAATCCCGATTATGTCGGCATCTGGCGCCCGGGCGACAATGCCGGCGCCAATTCCACCATCGCGATGGACGCGGAAACGGGGAAAATAAAGTGGCGCTTCCAGAATATTCATCACGATATTTTCGATCTGGATACCAACGCCGCGCCCTCACCGGTGGAAATCACCAAGGGCGGACAAAAGATGAAGGTGGTCGTGCAGGTCACCAAACAGGCGATGCTTTGGATTCTGGACGCCATCACCGGCAAGCCGATTCATCCTTATGAAGAACGCGCGGTGGCGCAGAGCACCATACCGGGCGAAAAAACCTCGCCTACCCAGCCCTTCACCATTCTTCCTCCGCCGCTGATCCCCGCGACGGTGCGGCGGGATAATCTGGCCACGCTTTCTCCCCAGGCCCATGAGGAATGCATCGCCCTGTGGAATGAAAGGAAGTTGTCGGACGTGGGGCCTTTCTCGCCGCCGGCGAAAGACGGCGCCTGGGGCCTGATGAGCATCGGCGCCATCGGCGGTACCGACTGGGGCGGCGCTTCCATCGATCTGGAACGCGGCGTCGCCTTCCTCACCGTGTCGAACCAGCCCACCATGATTACCGTGACCCCGACCACCGCAGGCGTGAAAGGCAATGGCGGCCTGCATTCCATCACCGGCAATGTCCGCTTTGCCGACAAGAATGGACGCAGCTGCAATGGCGGCCGCCAGGGCGAGCTTGCCGCCATCAATCTGGCATCGGGCCAGATCGAATGGCGCGTGCCACTGGGTTCCATGGAAGAGGAATATGGCCCGGGCGCCAAGGATATGGGCGCCACAGCCATCGGCCCCACTTTGGCGACGCGTGGCGGCATCGTCTTCGCGTCGGCGTCCGACGACCGGTTCCACGCCCATGACTCGCGCACCGGCAAACTGCTGTGGCAAACCAAGATGGCGTCCTCCTCCGATGCCGGGCCCATGACCTATATCGGCAAGGATGGCCGCCAATATGTGGTGATCGCGGCGGGCGGACCGGGCAATGCCAGGCAGCCGTCGGCGCGGGATCGTTTCCAATACCACCAGATCATGGTGGCCTTCGCGCTTCCCCGGCCCGGTGACAAGGTGCTGAATATTGTGACGCCTTATCCCAAACGCGCGCCGCAGTCGGGCGACAAGCCGTGAGTAGGGCGTAGCCGAAATTCGAGGGGGAACTCATGGTAGATCTGACCCGCCGCGCATCCATGGCGGCAATGGCCGCGATATCGGCGCTCGCGGCTTTGGCGAAACGTCCGGCACAGGCGCTGACAAGCCTCACGGCCCGTCCGCGCCGCGCGGTGACCGATGCCGATAAGGGCCATCCTCTGACCCTTGCCGCGTCGAACAAGACCATCGTCGGCTATAGCGATCAGATCACGGTGCGGCCGGGCGAGAAGATAACCTTCTACGCCAGCACCTATGCGCCGGGCGACTATAAGGCTTCGCTGGTGCGGGTGATCAATGGCGACACGCTGTCGGGCGCCGGCCGGTTCCGGGTCGATCCGGTGCCGGCCGATTTCGCGCGCTCCTACCCGGGTGGCGAGCAAAAAACCTGGGCCGGCTCTTATGTAACCTTCGATAAGGTCTCGCCGACCGCGATCGGCAAGCAAAGCTTTTCGGTGACGGCGCTGATCAAGCCCACCTTGCCCGGCAAGGGACCGCAATTTGTCGCCTCGCAATGGGACCAGACCAAAAAGACCGGCTGGGCGATCGGCATCGATGAACGCGGCGAAGGCGCCTTGTGGGTCGGCAAGGGTAACGGCCAGTCCTTCAAGCTGCGGACCTCCCGCTTTATCCAGGCGGGCCATTGGACGATGCTGGGTGCATCCTTCGATGCGGCGAGCGGCGAGTGGCGAGTTTATGACGTGCTGCTGACCGATCCCAACTTCCCGCTCACGTCTCCCACCGATCCCCTGCATTATTTTTTCGGCACCAGGCGGCTGGATTCGGAATGGACTGTCGCCAGCGGTACGCCGATGCGCTTCGCCGCCGGTTGCGGCGAGCCCATGGCGAACGGTCAGCCGGCGCCTTTCGCGCTGTTCAATGGCCGGATCGATGGGGTGCGCATCGCGGGCAGGGCTTTGCACCCGGCCGAGATGATCCGCGTCGCGCTTGCCACCAGGCTGGATGAGGTTGGCGGCGAGGACGTGCACGGCTTCTGGGATTTCTCGCGCGGCATCGGCACCCTGATTGTCCATGACACCTCGCCCGCCGCCTGGCATGGGCGCGGCGTCAACTGGCCGCAACGCGCCTTGAAGGGCTACCACTGGAAGACCAGCAAGGATTGGCGCGAGCAGCCGGGCGAATTCTCGGCGATTTATTTCCGCGAAGACGATTTGCTGGACGCGGAATGGAAGCCCAGCTTCAGCTATACCGTGCCGGCCGGCCTGCGCAGCGGCATCTATGCGGTCCATCTGCAACACGGAAAATCAGAACATTATGTGCCGTTCTTCGTGGCGCCGCCCAAAGGCGTCGCCAATGCGCCCACCGCGTTCCTGGTCCCCACCACGACCTATCTTGCCTATACCAACTGGACGCGCAATTTCGCTCAGCTGGAGCGCTACCCCGCCTTTCATTTCAACGGCGACGACATCGATTTCCTGATGCAGCACCCGGAATTCGGGCGCAGCCTGTACGACCAGCATATCGACGGCACGATGGTGACCCGCTCGACCTGGCGGCGTCCGCTGGTCACCGTCACCCTGAAGACCTGGCTGCATATTCTCAATTCCGATACCCAGATCGTGGACTGGCTGGAACATGAGAAAGCGCCTTACGACATCATTACCGACGACCTGGTGCACCGGGAGGGCAAGGAGCTTCTGTCCCGCTACCGCACGGTCATCACCGGCCAGCATCCGGAGTATCAGTCGCCCGAGATTTTCAACGCCGTCCAGGACTATATGGGTGGCGGCGGCCGCCTGATGTATATGGGCGGCAACGGATTCCAGAACCCGGCGGCCTGGCGCAACGACGGCATTCCGGCGATCGAGCTGCGGCGGACGAACGAGATCTATTGGACGCCCCAGAATTTCGAAGGTGAGCGCCGTTTCGAATTGAACGGCGTCGACAATCTGGAATGGGATCACAGCTGGCTGGTGCGAAACTTCGGCGTCAAATACTGCGGTACGACGTTCGGTTCGGGCAATACCTATTACAAGGTGCTGCCCGATTCCAAGAACCCGCGCGCCGGCTTCATCTTTGCCGGGGTGAAATCCGATATCATCGGCGATTATGGCACCCATTTCGGCGGCGCGGCGGGCGATGAATTCGACCGCTGCGATTTTTCCGCGGGAACGCCGAAACACGCGCTTCATCTGGCGAAATCCGAAGGCACGCCCATTCCCACCTGGGCCGACGCGCAGCGCGCGGCCGAAATGCGCACCGAATATGACGAGGAGAGCTATGCCTCGCTGGTGTTCTTTGAAACCCCGTCCGGCGGCGCGGTCTTTTCCGTCGGATCGATGGCCTATATCGGCGCCCTGAACCATAAGGGGTTCGACAACGACATCGCCAGGATCACCACCAATGTGCTCAGGCGTTTTTCGGATCCCCGTCCGTTCACAATTCCCGCTTAGGACGACAACTTTCTACCAGTCGACCACCGAACCGTCGTCGGCGTCGAACTGCGGCAGATAAGGCCGCGGTTCACCCACCTGCGCCATCAGCTTGTTCTCGTCGATGGTGATGCCCAGGCCCGGCCCGGTCAGCAGCGGGCGGTAGCCACCCACGATCGGCGGCAGCGGCTTGGCCAACAGGTCGGAATATTCATTGTCGCCGCGCTCCTGGATCAGGAAGTTCGGAATCGCGGCGGCGATTTGCAGGCTGGCCGCCAGCGAGCAGGGCCCTTGCGGATTATGCGGCGCGATCGGGGCGTAATAGGCCTCGGCCATGCCGGCGATGATTTTCAGTTCGGTGATGCCGCCGGCATAGCAGACGTCCGGCTGCAGGATCATCGCGGCCTTTTTCTCCAAGATTTCCTTGAAGCCCCACTTGGTGAAGATGCGTTCGCCGGTGGCCAGCGGCACCCTGGTCTTGGCGGCCAGCTCGGCCATCACATCGACGTTCAAGGCCTGAACCACTTCTTCATAGAACCAGGGATTGTGCGGCTCCAGCGCCGCCATCAGCCGGATCGCGGTGGTCGGCTGCACCGCGCCGTGGAATTCCACCCCGATGTCCACGTCGGGGCCCATTTTCTTGCGCAAGGCGGCGAAGCGTTCCGTAACCTCGGAAATATACTTGTCGCTCTCATTATATTTGGTGGCGGCGCGGTCCTTGCCGTCGCGCAGGATCACCTTCATGGCGCTGACGCCGTTTTTCAGGTTCGGCTGGCCGTAAACCCGGCACCGGTCCCGGGTTTCTCCGCCCAGAAGTTTGTAGACGGGCAGGTTGTAGACCTTGCCGGTAATGTCCCACAGCGCCTGGTCGATGCCGGAGGAAATCGCCGTCTTGATCGGGCCGCCGCGATAGAAGGCGCCGCGATGGATCGCCTGCCAGTGATGCACCACGCGTGTCGGGTCCTGGCCGATCAGATAGTGGCCGACCTCCAGCGCGCCCGCGGCGCAGGCCTTGGCGTCGTCCTTCAGCATCTCGCCCCAGCCGGTGATGCCGGCATCGGTGGAGATTTTCACAAAGACCCAAGAATTTTTGAGAACGAAGCTTTCGATCTTGGTGACACGGATTTTCTCGCGCGAGCCCAGGGCGGCGCTTTGGGCGCGGGCGGGCAGGGCCGCCCCGTTAAGACCGAACAATGCGGCGGGCCCAAGCAGGCCGGCGAGTGTGTGGCGACGGTTGAGCATGCGGCGTCCTCCTCCAGCGAGAAAGCGAGCTAGCCACCGATTCCACCCTCACTGTCCAGCTCGCAGCTGGCAGTCCCGCAGAGTGAGAGCAGGGTCGCGGAACCCTGTGGATTAAGGCATCATCGCATTGTTCCAAGGGGAAACGGACATGATCGAGAATCCGCCATTGCTCACCATTCATCGCGGCCATCGCCGCCCAAGCGAAGCGCTGATCGAGGCTTTCCGTGGCGCGCTAACCTCGCATCTGGCCGATGCGATGGAGGGGCGCGGCGCGGTGGACTGGCGGATCAAGCCGCTCGACCCTGGCAATGCCGGTTTTGTGGGACCGGCGCTGACGGCGCACGCTTATCCCGCCGATTTCCACGGCGTGGCCGGCGCGGCGATGGAGGCGCAACCGGGCGACGTCATCATGTGCACCAATGAAGCGTATACCGGCACGGCGGTGATCGGCGATCTGGCGGCCGGCGCGATGCGCAACAAAGGCGTCGCGGCTTTTGTGACCGATGGGCTGGCGCGCGACCGCGCGGGGATCGTGGCGGCGGGGCTGCCGCTGTTTGCCATGGGCATTGTGCCCAATTCACCTGCCAGCAGTGGACCAGGGCAAGTCGGCGCTCCCGTAGTGGTGGGCGGCGTTCGTGTCTGTTCGGGCGATATTGTGGTGGGCGACGCCGATGGCGTGGTGGTGATTCCCCTTGCCCAGGCCGACGCAGTGCTGGCGCGGCTGCGCGTGGTGCAGGCCGCTGAAAAGACGGCGGAAGAAGCCGTGAAGCAGGGCGCCACCAGTATGGCGTCTTGGCATGAGGTGGTGCGGCATGCGCGGATCGTTCAGGTCTGACGATACGCAGGAACACTTATGCGCGCACCATGCCGGTATCGCCGGGTTTTCGGCGTCTTAGGTAAAAGCACCTACGCAAGTTCCCCGAAAAATTTACCCGGCGGTTTTCTTTTTGCGCCAATCTGTCCCGTGTTGCGTGTCCCCTGTGGGTGTGGTGGGACGAGGGGGCCGGTGGCGAAGGATCATCGGCCCTTTCGTTTTTGGGGTGAGGAGCGGTCCACCGCGCGTCAGCGCGGTTGACGAGCAGGTCCAGTGGACCTGCGAGAGCGACGAACGCCGCAATGCCGCGCGCCCAAGCGCGGCACGAGGCGGGGCCAGCGCAATCCGATGCCGCCTTGAGTTTCCGGCGGATCGATGCTTGGCTCCCGCCATGTTGACCGACCTGATCCTTGCGATCCTGCATCACCTGGCGATTGTGAGCCTGATTGTGCTGCTGGCTTTCGAGTTCGCGCTGCTCAGGCCCGGCCTGTCGCCAAAAGATCTGGCGCGGGTGACGCGTGTGGATGCCATTTATGGCGCGACGGCGGGATTGGTGATCGTCTTCGGTATCTGCCGTGTGATCTGGGGCTTCAAGGGCGTGGACTATTATCTTTCCAATGTCTGGTTCTGGGCCAAGATGGCGAGCTTCCTCGCCATCGGCCTTTTGTCCATCCCGCCCACCGTCGCGCTGCTGCGCTGGCGCAAGGCATCGCGCCAGGACGCGGCCTTTGTTCCTCCCGGCGACGACGTTGCGCGGTTGCGCAGCTTCATCCATGCCGAAGTGGCTCTGCTGGGTCTGGTGGTGGCGTTCGCCGCTGCAATGGCGCGCGACGGGGCGTTTTAGCCGCATTGGCGCGGGCCCCCGGGCGTCGTAGACCGCAGCTTTCATCTAGGCACAGCGTTGGCCCGCGATTCCCACCCCGATCTGGTTCATTTCGCGCTGGCGGTAGGCGGCTTCGCCATTGGTACGACCGAATTCGCCACCATGAGTCTGTTGCCGTATTTCGCGCGCGACCTGGGTATCAGCGCGCCGACAGCCGGCCATGCGATCAGCGCCTATGCCCTGGGCGTGGTGTTGGGCGCGCCGCTGATCGCGGTGCTTTCGGCGCGGCTTGCCCGCCGTACCTTGCTGATCGGGTTGATGCTGATCTTTGCGCTCGCCAATGGCCTGACCGGATTGGCGCCGTCCTATCGCGCCATGCTGGTGTTGCGCTTTCTCAGTGGCCTGCCGCATGGCGCCTATTTCGGCGTCGCCATGCTGGTGGCGGCATCGTTGGTCCCCGCCGAGAAGCGCGCCCAAGCGGCGGCGCGGGTGCTGATGGGCCTGACGGTAGCCACCATCATCGGCGTGCCGAGCGCCAATTGGCTGGGACAGACAATCGGCTGGCGTTGGGCCTTTGGCATCGTGGCGGTGCTGTCGCTGCTGACCGCAACCCTGGTGGCGATGTTCGCGCCGCGCCAGCCGCCGGAAGAAGGCGCCAGTCCGTTAACGGAGCTTGGCGCCCTGAAAAATCCCGACGTGCTTTTTACCCTGGCCATCGGGGCGGTCGGTTTTGGTGGATTGTTCGCGGTCTATACCTATCTCGCCGATACCTTGCTGTCGGTGACCGGTGCGGCGGAAAGTGTTGTGCCCCTGGTGTTCGCGGTGTTCGGCATGGGCATGATGGCGGGACTGGTGATCGTGCCGCGTTTCGCCCATGGCCGGCTGATGCGGATGGCGGGATGGTTGCTGGTCTGGTTCGCCGGGACCCTGGCGCTCTATACCTGGGCGGTTGGTCAGTTGTGGACGATCACTTTGTCGGTCTTCGCCATTGGGCTGGGCGGCGCGCTGGGACCGATCCTGCAGACCCGGCTGATGGATGTGGCGGGGCGGGCTCAAACGCTCGCGGCGGCGCTCAACCACTCCGCGTTCAATGCCGCCAACGCATTGGGCCCGTTCCTGGGCGGCATCGCCATCGCGCATGGCTTCGGCCTGGCCTCGACCGGCCTGGTCGGCAGCGGCTTGGCGCTGGGAGGGCTGGCGATCTGGGGTGCGGAGCGGTCGGCCAAAGCGAAGCAAGGCCGATGAGCAGGTCCGGTGGACCTGCGAAAGCGACAAACGCCGCGAGCCCAAGCGAGCGGCCGGGCTGAAGCGTCAAAGATAAGGCATCAACAACCGCGCCGCGGCATTGCGCAACCTGAGCCAGATCGGTTCGGCCGCCAGCATGTCGGGCGTGATCCGCCGTCCGCTTGCGATACGCCGGTCGATCAACCCGTCCAGCTTCGCGGTGAAGTCGCGGTCGATAATCTCCAGGTCGAATTCGAAATTCAGCCGGAAGCTGCGCGCGTCCCAATTGGAACTGCCGATCAGCGACCATTCGCCATCGACGGTGCAAAGCTTGGCGTGATCGAAGGGCGGCGGGGTGGTGATGATATCGGCGCGGATGTAGCGGAAGAAGCGCAGATGTCCCCGCATCGCCCAATCCATAAGCCGCTGGTCGCTGCGGGCAGGAAGCACGATTTCCACAGACACGCCGCGCAGCCCCGCTTGTTGAATGGCGAATTGCAGCCGCGCATCCGGCAGGAAGTAGGGGGTGACGATGCGAATTCGCTTTTGCGCCAAATTGATCGCGGCGCCCAGCAGCAGTTCGATCTTATAGATATCGGCGTCGGGGCCCGAATGCAGGCCGCGCGCGAAAGACGCGCCCCGTGCCTCCAGCTTTGGCCACCAGCAATCCTGGTCCAGATTTTCCTCGGTGGTGAAAGTCCAGTCGCGGGCAAAGGCATCCATCACGATGCAGGCGGCGGGGCCGGTGACTTGAAAATGCACGTCCTGGACCTTTCGCGTGCCGGACGGGGTGTCGCAATTTTCCGCCCCGATATTGATGCCGCCCATGAAAGCCACGCTGCCGTCGACCACCAGAACCTTGCGGTGATTGCGCATGTTGAGGAACGGCATGCGCCATGGCAGCCAGGTGTGCAGGAAGCGGGCCGCCGTCACGCCGCTGCGCTTCATGCGGTAATAGATTCCAGGATAAAGATAACCGGTTCCCAAGCCGTCGAGCAGAACCCGGACCATCACGCCGCGCCGGGCCGCTTGGCTGAGCGCGTCCACAAACGCCTGTCCAGCAGCATCGTTGCGGAAAATATAGGAACTCATGGCGACGCATTTCTTGGCGCCGCGGATCGCCTCCAGCATCGAAGGGTAGGTCTGATCGCCGCCTTCCAGGATGATCAACGCATTGCCAGCCACCAGCTGGCTTTCGGTGATTTTCCGGCTGACCTCGGACAAAAGCGCGATGTTGGGCAGACAGATCGGCGTCGCGGAATCGAATGAACGGGAGGCCTCGTCCAGCCGGCCCAGCTTCAAGGCGCGGCGGGTCACGCGATTGATCCCGAACATATAATAAAGCAAGGACCCCAAAATCGGCGCCAGCCAGACCGTCCCGATCCAGCCCAACGCACTGCGCACATCGCTCTTCTTCAGCAGGACGTCGATGCTGACGGTCGCGGCCAGCAGAACATAGAGCGCCACCACCAGGGTCGCTTCGGCGGGCGTGGGCCAGGTCAAGTGGAAGGGAGGAAACATGGGACCTTAAGCATAAACGTTGGACTGGGACCGCTTTTTTTCTATTCTATACGGGACTATAGGTGATTTGGTCCGAAACCAGTTCCCCATTCGCCAGTTTAGATACAGTATAGCGTCCGGCATACCTTATGGCTCCCACGTTCACTCCTCATAATACCGACGAACGCCTGCGGGTGATAAGCTGGAATCTGCTGCGCCGGGTCGGCGCCGGCGTCGAGGACGTCGCCAAGCTGGTCAAAAGCCATCATCCCGATCTGCTTTTGCTGCAGGAATGCACCGAGGATATTACCGCCCTCCCGTCCCTGGTTGGGGGGCATTTTTTCCGCCATCCCATGCAATCGCGGATCTATGGCCTGGCGGCCTGGAGTCCGCACCCGGTGCCGCAATCCACCACCATCCGGCTGCCCTATTCGATCCTGCCGGGACGGGTGCCGCCGCGCCTGGCGCAGATCGTTTCCGTTCGCGGCATGACCATCGCCAATGTGCATCTCAGCCACGGCCAGTTTCTCAACCGTTTCCAACTGCGCCATATCATGGAGCAGCTTCAGGGTCCTGCCGCCATCATCGGCGATTTCAATGCCGTGGGACCTGTCGGCTTTCAGGGCTTCTCCGATATCGGCCCGCGCAAGCGCACCCATCGCGCCGGCAAGATCGTCGCGTTGCGGTTGGACCGCTGCATCGCCCGCGGGTTGGTGTGTTCGGCGTCGGAAGTGCTGGACAAGGGGCCATCGGACCATCACCCGATGGTGCTCGACATGAAGGTTGATGCGGCGTTCCGCGCGGCGTCCCTGGAAGACAGCCCGCTGTTCGCGGTTTAGAGCCTCCCCTTTGCGCGTAGCGCATTGAAGGGGGAGGTGGCCGTTGCACCGATTAGGTGCGAAGGCCGGAGGGGGTCATTTTAAGTTCAGCTGCGACGCGCTGCGTTCCAAATTGACGGCAGTATTCGCCAGCATTTCCGCCAGCGGACGTTCTTCCCGGTTGATGCAATAGGCTGCCTTCAGCCCGATCTCCTTTACCTGCTGCGGCGTGGCGGAAAGCTTGCCGCACAAGGCGATCACCGGCGTTCCGTCGCTTCGGCCGCACAGGCCCTGGATCAGCTTGCCTTGCGCGCTCTGGCCGTCGAGATGACCTTCACCGGTGACGATCAGATCGGCATCGCGCGCGGCAGCATCGAAGCCGGTCATGTCCAGCACGATCTCGATCCCGCGCCTAAGCTGCGCGCCCAAAAAGGCGACCGCGCCAAAGCCCAGGCCGCCTGCCGCGCCCGCGCCCGGCTGTTGCGCAGCATCGTGGTTCAATTGCGATTTCACCAGCGCGGCGAGATGTTTCAAGCCGGCATCCAACTCTGCCAGCACCGCGTCGCTGCCGCCTTTCTGGCGGCCATAGATCCAGGCCGCGCCGTTAAGTCCGAACAGCGGATTGGTGACGTCGCACAGCACCTCCATGCTTTCGAAGGGCAAGGGTGCGGGCACCAGTTTCGCGATCGCCCCCAGATGACCGCCATCGGGCGGCACAATATTTCCGTCCGCGTCGAGAAAACCCCAACCCAGCGCCGCCGCTGCGCCGATGCCCGCATCATTGGTGGCGCTGCCGCCGATTGCCAGGATGGCGCGCCGCGCGCCGCGTCTGCGGGCATCATCCAGCAATTGGCCGGTACCCACCGTGGATGTCTTGCGTGGGTCGCGCTCCGCCAACGTCAGGCGCTGCAAGCCGCTGGCCTCGGCCATCTCAACCACACAGGTTTGGCGGTCGGCCGACAGGCCGTAGCGTCCCTGGATGTTGCGGCCCAGAGGATCGGCGACCGTCTTTTCGATCCATTCCAGGCCCAAGGGTGCGCGCAGCACATCCAGCAGGCCTTCCCCCCCGTCCGACAATGGCATTTGCGTGATGGTCGCGCCGGGATGGCTTTGGGCCAGGCCCGCGGCGATGGCGCGGCACACCGCCTCGGCGGGCAGGGCGTCCTTGAAGGAGTCGCAGGCGACCAGAATGTTCATGCTGCTGGATACATGATTTGATGACGGGATGAAATTCCACATCGGCGCGATTCTGGCCGCCAGCATTTTTTTGGGCGGACCTCCTGCTTTTGGCCAGCCCGCGGTTGGTCCGTCAGCGGTTGGCGAGGCAAGCCGCGAATTCACCGAATGTCCGGAGTGTCCGCAAATGGTTGGAATTCCGGCCGGGAAATTCCTGATGGGCAGCCCGGCCAGCGAGCCCGGCCGTTTCGATTCCGAAGGGCCGCAGCATGCCGTGACGGTGCGGGCCTTTGCCTTGAGCAAATATCCCGTCACCAGCGCGGAATTTCTCGCCTTTCTCAATGACACCGGCTATCGGCCCCAGCTCTGCAACCCGCTCTTGGGCCTGGGCTGGCGGCAACTGCATCGCGGCCAGGCGGCGACCCCCAGCGATGTCGAGCCGCCGCGCTGGCCGGCCGTTTGTCTGGACTGGAAAGATGCCGAGGCTTACATCGCCTGGATCAATGCCCGTGCCCGCGCGGCGCGGCCGGGGTTGGGTAACCGCGATCCTTATCGCCTGCCCAGCGAGGCGGAGTGGGAATATGCCGCCCGCGCCGGCACCCGCACCGCGCGCTGGTGGGGTGAGGAGATCGGCGGCGGCCACGCCAATTGCAATGGCTGCGGCAGCAAATGGGATAACCGTCTGTTGGGGCCGGTGGATGCATTCGATCTCAATCCCTTCGGCCTGTCGGGCATGCTGGGCAATGCCTGGGAATGGACGGCGGATTGCTGGCATCCCAGCTATGTCGGCGCGCCTTCGGACGGCCGCCCCTGGACCGACAATTTTTGCATCCGCCGCGTCATTCGCGGCGGTGCCTGGAACAATGTGCCGATCTTTGTGCGCAGCGCGGCGCGGGCGGCGGCGTCACAAAATGGCGCCGACCAGGAATATGATTATTCGACCTTGACGGGTTTTCGGGTGGCGCGGGATTTGCCTTAGCCTGAGCCATATCGAGATCGGACGCGGAACCAGGCCCGTGATCCGACATAAACCCACAGAACTCGACACAGCTTAACGCTTCCAGCATCTAGCGTTCGGCCATTGGATATCTGGGGGCATCATGCGAAAATTCCGAACCTACTTCTCGCCGCTATATCGTAACCTGGCTTCAATTCTGGCCGGAGGTTGGGCATGTGAATGGCTGGATGCCGCATCCGACGCCGGCTTGGGTCTGCCTTGCACGTCTCAGGGCGAGAAAAAACCCGCTTCCGCAACCAGCCACTATCTAAATCAACCTCTCCGCAGCCACAGCCAGGCATGGCAGGATTATAAATCCCGAAGGCAGTCATGCAGTATCGCGGCGAATGCAGCGTGACCTGCGGCATGGCGGATGGTTATCGCAGCACGGCTTTGGGATCGAGATTGATCGTCAAGGTCTGAGTCTTTTCATATTTCACGCCGGGAATTTGAATCGGTGACGCCAGCAAGGCCGCATCGCGGGCCGACAGCGCCATGTTGCGAAACGCTTTGTCGTCATGAAAACGCTGCTGATCCACAATGAAGATATCGTCGATCACCCCGCTCTTGAGCAGCCTTACCCGCACCAGCACCGGCATGTCGCGTGCGCCGGGAATGGAGAGATCGGGCAGCCAGCGCCTTAAGATTTGCGCCCGGATAAAATCCTTCAGCGCATAATTGCCTTCGCCCGTGCCGTCGCCGCCACCCCCGGGCGCGGTGCTGATATCGGCATTGGGCAAGGCGGCATCCGCTGTTTTCAATTGCGCCATGGCGCGCAGTTTGGCGGAGAGCTCATCTTCCATATCCCTGGTCGCGTCGGGGCGCACGCCTTGCGGCACCGGCGTGCTTTCGGGACGTGGTCGCGCCACTTGCACCTGTGTCGCTGGTTTTGGTGAGGGGCCCTGGCCCATGCTGCCGCCGATCACCAGTTCCACCGGAAAGGCGCGCAGCGGCGTATCGCGCAGGACCGGGCGGTAGGCGAGGTACCATAAGGCGAGCAACAGCAGCAGCCCGTGCAGAGCCAGTGACAGCAGAATACCGGGGCCGTTTTTCGACCGGACAGTGTCGCCTTGGGTTGGCCAATCCTGCATGGGATTACTCTATTAATTAACCCAGGCCTGCGCTATTGGAGCCTCATGAAGATCAAGCTCCACCAGGGCGACTTGCCGGACGGTCTGGATCTGGGACCGCTGGTTGCCATCGATACCGAAACCCTGGGTCTTAATCCCCAGCGCGACCGCTTGTGCCTGGCGCAATTGTCCGCCGGTGACGGGGTCTGCCATGCGGTGCAGTTCGCCGCCGGCCAGTATGCCGCGCCCAACCTCAAGAAGCTTTTGACCGACGCGGGCGTGACCAAGCTTTTCCATTTCGCCCGTTTCGACATCGCCATGTTCCGGCAATATCTCGGCGTGGACTGCAAGCCGGTTTATTGCACCAAGATCGCTTCCAAGCTGGTGCGCACCTATACCGACAAGCATGGTCTCAAGGATCTGGTGCGCGAATTGCTGAATGTGGACTTGTCCAAGGAGCAGCAGTCGTCGGACTGGGGCGCCGCCGAGTTGAGCGAAAAACAGCTCGCCTATGCCGCCAACGATGTCGCTTATCTGCATCAACTCAAAGAGGCGCTGGACCAGATGCTGGCGCGCGAAGGGCGCACCCAGCTTGCCCGGGCCTGTTTCGATTTCCTGCCCAGCCGGGCCGCGCTGGATCTGGCGGGCTGGGAAGACATTGATGTTTTCGCGCATTGAGAGCGAGGGCCCCGCGTAGCGGGGTGAGCAGGTGTTCGGCGCCGAAACCGCCCACTGGACGGTTTCGTAACGCGCGCCTCACGGACCTGCGAAAGGAACGAGCGCCGCGAGCTTAGGCGAGCGGTAGTGGACACAGGCCGCCAAACCGCCCGCCTTGCGGTTGTCCCTATTTCGCGCGAAACTTGGCACGAAATTCGCTTAACGGCCCGGTAATCCGTCTCCGCTAAGCTTTGTTCCGAAATATCGGTATTATTTTCAAAGGCTTAAATGGCACCCGGCAAAGCATCTCTCCATAGCCTGTCCGGTGACGCAGCTGCCGGCGATCTGGCTGCCGCCAGGCGGGTCCTGATGGCCGCCAGTGGCGCGCTGAACGCTTTGGCGGAGGCCCTGGACGGCGATTTTACCCGCGCTGTCGGTCTGGTCCTGGCCGCCAAGGGGCGGATCATCGTCAGCGGCATGGGCAAGTCCGGCCATGTGGCGCGCAAGATCGCCGCCACTTTGTCCTCCACCGGCACCCCGGCCTATTTCGTCCATCCCGCCGAAGCCAGCCATGGCGATATGGGTGTCATCACCCGCCAGGACGTCTTGCTGCTTTTGTCCTGGGGCGGCGAGACGGCGGAGTTGTCGGACCTGATCACCTACGCCAAGCGGCATCGCATTCCCATTATCGCCATCGGCGCCAATCCGGACTCCACCCTGATCAAGGCGGCGGATGTGGCCCTGATGCTGCCGCGCGCGCCCGAAGCCTGTCCCATGGGCCTGGCGCCCACCACCTCCACCACTATGATGCTGGCGCTGGGCGATGCGCTGGCGGTGGCCCTGATGGAACGCAAGGGCTTTTCCGCCGACCAGTATCGGGATTTGCATCCCGGCGGTTCGCTGGGCCGCGCTCTGATCCGGGTTTCCGATTTGATGCACAGCGGCGCCGACATGCCGCTGGCGCGCGAAAGTGCTGGCATGCGGGATGTGCTGCTGACCATGGTTTCGGGACGGGTCGGGTGCGCCGGGATTGTCGATGGCGCGGGCGCCCTGATCGGCATTGTCACCGATGGCGACGTCCGCCGCCATACGCTCGATGAAGCCAGCGAGGGCGGCATCGAGAACCGCAAGGTGGTGGATGTGATGACCGCCAATCCCAAGATCGCCCGCCCCGACCAGCTGGCCGCCGAAGCGCTGGCGCTGATGACGGAAATGAAAATCACCCAGCTTTTCGTATTGGCGGAAGGCTCCTGCGTTCCGCTGGGCGTAATTCATATCCATGACTGTCTGCGCGCAGGAATCGCATGAGGATGGCGGCGGAACCCCCTGGCCGCGGATATGACTGGTCGGCGCGCGTGCGCACCACCGCGATAGAGGCGTTGCGCTATTCGCGTTTCGTCGCGCTGATGAAGCGGCTGCTTGCCCTGGGCGCCTTCCTCACCATTGCGACGGTGCTGGCGTTCTTCTTCTTCCAGCGCATGCCGCGGCAACTGCAAATGTCCTATGAGCAGCTGGGCCGCATCGAAAACGACCTCACCATGGTCAAGCCGCGGCTTGCCGGCGCCGATACCAAGGGCAACCCCTTTGTCATTACCGCCGATTCAGCGGTTCAGGACGCCAACAATCCCAAAAAGGCCAGTCTCAAGAATTTGGAAGCCGACCTGAGTGTGGACAAGGACAATTGGATCAATGCGCGCGCCCGCACGGGCATGGTGGATATGAATAGCGGCGCGCTGGAATTGCGCGGCGGTATCGCGGTCTTCACCGCCACCGGCTATGAGCTGCATACCAACAGCGCCAGCGCCAATCTGAAGCAAAGCATCATTCACGGCCATGAAAGCGTGACCGGCCAGGGTCCGCATGGCACCTTGCGCGCCGATGAATTCCATGCCGATCGCGCCACCAATTTGCTCACTTTGAGCGGTAACGTCCGGATGACCTTGTTGGGAACGAAGAAATGAAGCACGCCCTGATCGTTCTTGTCGCTTTGGCGTTTCCCGCAAGCAGTCTTCAGGCGGCGCCCGCAGCTGCGCCCGCCGCCAAGCCCCTTGCCAGCGGCAGCAATGCGCCGATCAACATTTCGTCGGACAGTTTCCAGGCCGATCTCAACAGCAAGCTGGGGACCTGGTCGGGCAATGTGATCGTCACCCAGGCCGACATGAAGCTGCGCGCCAATACCGTGCGTATGACGACCGTCGACGGCAAGGCGGACAAGGTGACAGCCAACGGCAATGTGGTGGTGGATTCGCCCAAATCGGGCATCGTTACCGGCGAGAATGGCGTTTACTCGGTGGTGCCGCGCACCGTGGTGATGACGGGAAATGTCGTGCTGAAAAAAGGCAAGGACGTGATGCGCGGCGCGCAGTTGACGGTCAATCTGGCGACCGGCCAGGCGGTGCTGGGCGGTGGCGTCAAGGGCCAGACCCAAGGCAGCACGCGGGTGCAAGCCGTATTTACGCCCAATTCCCAATGAGGGTTCGGGCAACTTTCATGGTTCTTTAAACACAAACAGGCATGGTTTTTGCCAATGACCGAAAAAAGCGCAGAAAATCAGGATAATGACGTAGATTTCTCCGAGGACGGCCTGCGGCTGGTCGATGGTGGCAAGGGGCTGGTGGTTTCGCGCATCGGCAAGAGCTTCAACAAGCGTCTTTCCAGCACAGTGGGATCCGAAGCTTGGAATTCACGTGACTTGAAGTCGCGGC
>JADMIO010830109.1_pt1 | contig 122897 bp, 108 predicted proteins | sample 8958161 | NCBI WGS metagenome assembly JADMIO01 (sample SAMN16585339, study PRJNA669376) | soil metagenome | isolation source: Crop rotation soil | place: USA: Cullars Rotation, Alabama | collected 2011 | reverse complement strand
AACTTGTCCACGTGGAATTCTAAGCTTAGGATCCCAATGTGCTGGAAAGCTTTCGCGATAGACTGTGCGTTTTGTCCAGATCGAAGCTATCAGCCAAACAGCAGCAAACACTAGCCAGCAAGCGCCAATGAAATGCAGTGCCGGGGAAGAGACAGACATCAACGACGTACAGGTCGATCTCCCCTAACGCGACGCAACGGCAAATCGCTCACTGCAATCTCTGCAGAGATGAAATGCCGTAATTGTCCTGGAGATCCTGTGCCTCGGAGGCGACTTGTGCCGCGTCGAGTTCAATTTGTTTTGGGTCTTCTTCAGTCTCGATTTTGATGAATCCGTCGATTGGATGTTTTACGGCATCGGCCAGATCCTCTAACGATTTGATTTCTTTGCCGTTCACCTTCTTTACGGTCAAATAAGCGAGCTCGTCGTAGCCAATTGTACTATTAGCGGGAAGAACCTGGCTAAGAATGACAACGCGTCTGTTTTTGTCAGGAAAAAGTTCGGACTGGAAATGGTCGAGGTAAACCAAACGCTGCGGAGCTTCTCTTTGCCAGTTCGCTCCCCATTCTTTGAGATACTGGCGCGAAAGCTCCTGAAAAATCAAACCCCCAACGACAAAATATCGAGGCGGCTGGTCGAAATTGTAAGGTGGACTCACGTAATCCTTCGCGTCCCGGTGTTCTAACGTGATCTTCAACTGCATTGGTTTGCCATCGCGCTGAATTCGAAAAGGAATAATGTCGCCGGCATACGCGTGAGCTGTAAGCAAGTTTGTAAATTCGATCTTCCCATAAAGCGGGTCCACATAGTTACCGTTTTGATCGATGTCATTGTTCGCCACAGAAGTGATGATGTCGCCAACCTGAAGTCCCGATTTCATAGCCGGCGTACCAGGTTCGACATTCGTGACGTAGACCCCAGCTTCCTTTCCTCTTTCTCCAGCGAACTCACGCAGCTCAGGATCGCGCGTCGGAAAGAAAGAGAAACCAGCCGAAGGAAAACCTCGATAACTTTGGCCTTCAGCCTCCTTTAAAAAGTGCGTGATGACAGGAGCAGGGATGGCATCGAGGAGTTGTGAGCGCGAATCGTAGCGGAGTAATAATCCCGCCAGCTTATTTTTCTTAACCAATGGCACCGTATAACTATTTTCACGGTACTGCATTGGGATGCTGACGCGGTAAGTGAGAAATTCTCCCACGTCGATTGGATACGGCATCATTTGAACTGTTGTTACCAGCCCCTCGGTGGCGAGGAGTGCGCCAGTCGGCTCCAATTGCCACGCGGCAAGCTTGTCGCCCACAACGGTGTCAGGCGTAATTTCAAGGGGGGTGATTCCGTCGAGAAATGTTTTGTCTACCGGTTCCAGCAGCGCAAGGTTGGCTTCGTAATCAATCACTTGGACATTGGCCGCGCTTTTTTCTCCAGACTCCGCACGCTCGAGCTCCACGTAATTTTGGTTTGCAACCAGGTCCGCTGTGACAAGGACGCGGCCCTTTGGTAAAACCGCGCCGAGCGCGCGCTTTGAGAATGGCGCTTTCTTTTGCCAGGGCCGAAAATAATCATATGACTGTCCCGTCACATTTACCCGGACAAGCGCTAGCTGTTTCTGTTTGTTTAATGCCGAAGGTACAGAGGATTCCTTTTTCGCTGACGCTCCACTAACTGCTATGAGGACAAGTCCAAAAGCGATAAGAGAATACTTGATCATCTTTATGTTTTATTTGCTTGTTCTTTGTCCTTTGAGGCTGGTTGTTCCTCAAGGTTTTGTTCTTTCAGCACGTTGTAACGTGTCTTAATCCGTTCGCGTGCTGCTTCGACCTGACTTCGATTAAGCACTAGCGGAGGTCCGTCGCCAATCATCCGGATAACCAATCTTTCCGGCGATTCGGCCAAAGCCTGTGCTAATTCGTCAAGGGTCCGAATCTTCTTGCCATTTACTTCATCTACAATGCTACCTCGGTAAGGAGCCAAATATGTATTGATGGGATCCGGCAAAATATTGGCCAGCACAATCACGTCGGGATGCTGGAGATAGAGCTGGTCGAGAACGAAGTATTCGAAGAAATGGCGAACCCGCAGATCGGCTGTCCGATATGCCTCCAGCATATCCAGGTTTAGCGGTTGAAACAGGAGACCGCCAAAAAGAATGTAACGTGGTCGTACATCGTAGTTGTGTCCCTGCACTGAATACGGCCAGGGTTTATAAAGTTTGATCGTCACCGTCATCGGCTGCTTGTTGCGCGAGATATCCAGCTTGACGGAATCGCCTTTGAATTTTCGCTCGACGACTTCTTCAAACTGAGCGCGCTCGCCATCCAGTTCAACGTTTGCGTCACTGGCGATGGGATGACCGTCGATAGCCAAAAGAACGTCACCCGGATACAGAATACCGTCCGACGGCCCGGCCGCGACCACCGAACTCACCAGCACGCCACGATTCTCGTCCTTTAACCCGAGAAACCTTCGTTGCGCTGGATTTTGTAACTTTGCATAGGTGATCGCGAGATCAGGATACTCATCGTAATGCCCGTTACTGATGTCCTGCAGAAACCGCTTTATAACAGGTGTGGGAATCATGTAGGCCACTCCCTGTGCGACGTCGCCGCTGTAACCTTGAAACGCTACTCCGACAACTTTGCCGTCCTGCATTACGGGGCCGCCGCTATTGCCCGGATTGATTTGAGCGCTGATCTGGATGGCCAAGTGCTGATCGACCGATGAATGAGTGTAGAGCTGGAAATCGACTCGCGACACGATCCCCGTCGTTACAGACATCCGTTCGCCTCCAATCGGATAACCGTACGCTGAAACAGTCGATTCGAGTGAGGGAATTCCACCTAACTGTAATGGCAACATGTTTTTGAAAAAATCTGAAGCCGACACGGTGATCACTGCCAGGTCGCAGTCATTCGCAATGAACTGCACTTTTGCCGGGTACTTGTTCGGATCGCCGTCGCGTTCCACGGTCAGATAACGGCTGTTCGCCACCACGTGTGCGTTTGTCATGATGCGGTTCCCAGTTATGACAAAGCCGGCCCCGACGCCGCGCTCAAGCCCTCCTGCATTCCAGGGCGCCCTGTAATCGGGTTCGACTGAAGTGGCAGTAATCCGCACCAGGCTCTTTTGGATCGGTCCGTTTGGCTTTGGTGGGGCAATCGGCACCGGCACTGGAACTACTGCTTGCGCAGGAGGACTGGACCTTGATGGTCCGGGCGGAGGGACCGGTGTGCTGTCCTGGGCGTCCAAGTCTAAGACTGGTCCAAGCAACAAGATGACGGAGATAAGGATAAGGATACGCTTCATGGGCGAAAAAGCTGCGAACTTAAATAGCGTACTCGAAAATGAGATTCGGATTTACATTAACAAGTGGCCTTTTCGGACACAACAGACACGATAAGCACGTTCTGCGTTCAAATCTCTGGCTGCACAAAATCCAAGTTGAACTATTCCTCAAATTCCAGCGCGGTCGAGAACTGATTTCAGCACTTTTTTAGCGTCAAAGAATTCGGAAGCCAGGTCGTAAGCGGCTCGGGAATGCCTTGTATAGTTTGCGTTAATACGTTTCACGGCGTCCACAATTTCGTCGACGGTTCGGAAAGATAACAACCCCGTCTGGCCGCCGTAAAACTTCGTGAAGCCGGTTTCCTGAGTTATGACCGGTCGGCCTGCTGCTAAATAACAAGCACTCCTGTCGCTGAACCAGCCGGTGTTTAGTCGCACGTACTGGTCCTTGGCGACAGTGAACTCGCCCTTGGAGCGTTGGATGTAGTCCCGATATAGCCAATAATCCACGCTCATTTGCAGCGGCGAAGTCAGCCGCCAACCATTTCGCTCAAATCTTGAGCGAGTAGGGGGATGCTCGATGTTGGTCGCTAGTTCGAATGTTTCACCCGCTTTCTTCGGGGCGACGATGAAGCGCAGAAACTCGCGCGATTTGCTCCAAAGATACTTTTTTCCCCGCCACGAAATATCTTTAAGCCCGCTGGTGGACCAATTAGCCACAGATGTGAACACTGCCATACGGTCAGGGGAGGAGACCTTCGTTCGCCAAAGATCAGTCACTACTGGTTGTCGCGTAGACAGCCATTTAAATCCGTGGGTAGGAACGGGAAAGCTTTTTGTGCCGATGTTTTCGCCAAAGGTAAAAAGCGCGTGATGTCGTCCGAGGTATTGCTTTGTCGATTTGGCGGCCTTGTCGATCTTTATCTGTTCGACGCCTGGGTCGCTTTCGATATAAAGAATACGATCCGAAAGGAGCAGGTCGTCGTTGAACTCCTGTGCGCCGCAAATGTTGAGTATCGCGTCCGCTTCGCGATAAAGGCGGCGAATTTTCTCCAATCGCAAACCGGCCGTTGGGTTCCCTGGTAGATAACGGGCACAGAACGCCCAATGATTCTTGAATTCGAATTCACGCGACAACCGATTCAAAACCTGTGCCGTGTAATCAAATTCGGTCGTGACTTCAAATGTTTCCGGGTTGTACGGAATGCGCGCGGAATCTTCGATGTAAAAGACATCGTGCCCGAGCCGTTGCAGTCCGACGATGTAATGGATGTGCTGCCAGATTACACCCGCGATCGGCATGGAACCCATAAAGCCCATGACAACGACCCGCTTGCGTTTCATAAAAACGAAAAACGCTCAACACCCGAGGCCCAATGCCCAACGTCCAATTGTCAAAATTCGACACTTGGTGCTGAGCCTTAACGGTTGATCGTTGAATAGATTCATCCCTCGAACCGCTTCACCTCTACGGCTGGATTTCCCGCAACCACGGTATTCGGTTCCACACTTTTCGTGACCACTGACCCAGCCGCAACAACCGAATTCTCGCCAACGGTCACCCCCTTCAAAATCACGGCGTTCATACCAATCCAAACATTGTCGCAGATTTTCACAGGAGCGGTCTTTAATTTTGGTCGTGCGGGACGACCTTTGAAGTAAGGCGCGAGCGCCTGCGCGTCGATGAGGCGCCGGGCCGGTTCCAACGGATGAAAATCGGAATCGGCAATCCCGACGTTCCACGAAACCAGACAATGTGATCCGATTTCAATCTTCTCGTCGGCCATGACGAGTGCACCATTCAGCAGCGTGAAGTCACCGATCATGCACCGGCCGTGCTCGCCGACAGAAAAGGAACAGCCTGCATAACACGAAACATGCCTGCCAATAATGACCGCGCCTGATTTTTTGTTCCGAAGCTTCCGGAAAATTTGCGCGCTTTCGCAATAGAAACCTTCGCCAAACTCGACGTTAGGAGGAATTGGATCCGGCCACCAGTCGCTTTCGATATGACGGTTTTCTTTAACGTTGCTCATGTAATGAGTTTGTCATTCCGGGCGGAGCGAAAAATCTCAATGTTTCCTACCCATCTGTCATCAGTCAGAAATGTTTCGCTTCGGGCAACATGTGGGCGGATTTTACGTTGGGAATTTCCCTGACGCATAAAGCCTTGCATAAATCCCGCCGCGGGAGATCAGCTCCGGCCCGCGTCCTTTTTCAACAACGTGTCCGTGTTCCAGCACAATGATTTGATCGAGATCGTGGATCGTCGCCAGCCGGTGAGTCGCGATCAAAGTCGTGCGGCCGCGCATAAGCTCATGAATAGTTTCCATGATCGCCGCCTCGGTTGCAGGATCGAGCGCCGATGTGGGTTCGTCCAGCAGCAAGATGGGCGCATTCTTCAAGAACGCGCGAGCAATACCAATACGTTGGCGCTGCCCGACGCTCAAATGACCGCCTCGCTCGCCTACAGGACTCCCGTAACCATCGGGCATTTGTCGAATAAATTCGTCCGCCTGCGCCCGGCATGCCGCCTCGATAATTTCCTCCTCTGTCGCATTGGGCCGGCCGTATGCGATGTTCTCTCGTACCGTTGTAGAAAATAGCAATGTGTCTTGCAGGACGATTGCGATCTGCGCGCGCAGACTTTTTTTTGTGATTTCTCTCACGTCACGGTCATCGAGCATGACGAAGCCACTGGAGGGATCATAAAATCGCGGCACCAGACTCATCAATGTGCTTTTGCCCGCGCCGGTGCCACCCACAAGGCCGACAATCTGGTTTGGCTCAATGCGCAGATTGATATCGCGCAAAACCGGTCGATCGCCTGCGTAACCGAAATTTAGGGACTGAAATGCGATCGCCCCTTTGGCGGTCGAGATCGCAATCGCATTTGGAGAATCACGAACATCATCTTCGCGGTCCAGCACTTCAAAGCAACGCTTCGCGCCTGCGGTCGCACCTTCCATGGCCCAGGCGGTATAGGTGAGGGACTCCAGCGGCTGATACAGCATCAGCAAATACGCGCTGAAAACGAGCAGCGATCCGAGTGTAAGCGTTCCGTTTAGAACGTGCATCGATCCGATGTAATACATCGCGGCTGTACCAACCACCATCAGTGTGCTGATCACCAACGCGCTGTTTACGTTTGTCAAAGTGAGCCGTAGATTAGCCTGCAAGCTTTGCCGGGCTTGCTGTTGGAATTGGAGAACTTCAAATTCCTCGCGTCCAAACGCGTGGACCATTCGAATAGAGCTAAGACCTTCCTGCGCTTGCGCCAAGACAGCGCTTTCTCGTTCCTGAATGGATGTTGATTCGTGACGAATCCGATGTGCAAAGAGATAAATCGCGCCGACGACCAGAGGGACGATCGCCAGAGAGACAAGGGTTAGCTGCCAGTCCAGCTGCAACATGATGAGGAAGGTTCCGATTAGCGTGATCACGGATGAAAAGATGTTTGTGAAGCCCTTGTTGTAGATCGTTTGGATTGACTGTGAATCGTACGCGACGCGGAAGCTGGAATCGCTGGAACGACGGGCGTCGTGAAATTTGAGAGAAAGAGATTGTAAACACGAATAGAGATCTGTGCGCAATTTGAGCAACGCCTGCAGACCGATTTTTACAAAGAGATAGTTTGTGGCCCAATTCATCATCCCCCAAAAGAGCTGGATCACGATCAGCCCTACACAGAGTAGCGGGATCCAGACATGCCAGTCTGTGCGCGCTGCCGGGCCTGGACGAAGAAAATCGTCGACGATCAACTTAAAAGGCCAGGGTTTGAGCAGGTTCAGAGCAATGCCGACCAGAGACAAAAACAATCCAAGGACCGTTTGTGCGAGGAACGGCCGGTAGTAACGAAGAACGCGCCGGTAGATCGACATCTCAATTTAGGATTGCAGATTTTCGTTTTTAGACTGAACTAGGGCCAACTTTATTGCGGCTCGACATCGAGAGGTTCCTCGACTTCGCCCGGAATGACAATATGCATCATCTTCTGCAAATCTGGTTCGGGTGGGTTCAACAATGGGGTTACCCTGGCATCGTCCTACTCATGGCCATGGAAAGCTCCATTTTTCCGGTGCCGAGCGAAATTGTCATTCCGCCGGCGGCGTTTCTTGCCACACAGGGAAGATTTAATGTGTGGGGCGTGATCGCCGCCGGAACGTTTGGCTCATGGATGGGGGCGAGCGTGACCTACTGGGTCTCACGTTGGCTCGGCCGCATCGTGATCGTGAAGTGGGGTCGTTTTTTCATGATCAGCGAAGCGAAATTAATTCGGGCCGAGAATTGGCTGCATCGTTACGAGGCCGGGGGTGTTTTTTTTGCGCGATTGCTGCCAGTGATTCGGCATCTAATCTCCATACCGGCGGGTATCGTTCGAATGAACTTCACCACTTTCAGCGTAATGACGTTCGTCGGCTCGGCTCTTTGGTGTGGGGTGCTCGCCTGGTTTGGACAGACGGCGATTACGCCTGAGATGTTACATGATCCGGAGAGCATGGCCTCGGCGTTGAAAGCCAAGTCGCATCTTATCGCCGCCGCGGTGGTGGTGTTGTGCGTCCTGTATTTTGTCGCCATGCGCCTGACTAAGCCGCGTTCGAATGCCTGATCGCCGCAGCTAACGACCCTCGCTGCCTTTGCGTTTATATTCCGGCGGGGCTTGCGCCGTTGCCATACGATGACCGTTGCGTGAGCCGTCGCTATCTTGGTACGCAAACCTTGCCAATGGGAAACCACGCAAGCCCAACATTTTGTGTTTTAAAATTGAACAAAAGTGTCGGGGAGCGGTCAGTTACAAAGTGTATAAGAAATGAATAACTGCATAGGGCTTATGGATGAGATATTCACAAACGGAAATGGTACTGGAATTGCTTCCAGAAATGGAGGCAATCGCATGAAAAGAAATAGACAAATATTAAAGCCACGAAAATTTTCGGGTCTTTCGCTGGGAGATCTTATCCTGGCGGTTAGTTCCTGCACGAGCAGCAACAGGGAGACGGTTGCGACCGTCGCAGACCTTTTCGCCAGCGGTCGGGTGCGCCTGCAAGACAACGGACGTTTCTTGCGGGTCCGTGTTTGTTAACCCGTAATCCGCAGCGGCTTTCGAAATCGCTCCAGATTCTGGTTCTGGAGCGACTTTGTTTTTTCAGTCATTTGCCACCTCGCTTCCAGAGGCAAGTCAACGTGTATTAGAAAACGAAACCGGAAACACCCTGAGGCTAAGATGTCTGTATCGTCGCACCGGGGGTTAATCGCAGTGTTTACGAAACAAAACGCTTTGCCTCCACTCGCGCCGCTTTTATGTTGCGCGGGTGATCGATCGTTATTCCCGGCTAGAGATGAGCAAAATCTGGTCGGACGAACGTAAGTTTCAGATTTGGCTGGATATTGAGGTACTTGCCTGCGAGGCGATGGCCGAGCTTGGCCAGATTCCAAAGCAGGATGCTGCGGAAATCCGGAAGCGCGCGCGTTTTTCTATTCCGGAGATCCTTGAGATCGAAAAGCGGACCAATCACGACGTAATTGCTTTTCTGGAAAATGTTGCAGTCTCCGTGGGGCCTGCAGCGCGTTGGATTCATCAGGGGCTGACTTCCTCTGACATTTTGGATACGACGTTGGCCGTCCAATTGAACGAGTCGTGCGAGATTCTTCAGGCTGATCTCAAATCTCTCCGGACAGTAATCGCAAAACAGGCGCGCCGGTTCAAAATGACCCCGATGATAGGGCGCAGCCATGGGGTGCACGCAGAGCCAATCACCTTTGGGTTGAAGCTCGCGCTGATGTATGACGAATTCGGTCGTGCGGAGGAACGCCTCGCCCAAACGCGCGAACGGATTCGGGTCGGCAAAATAAGCGGAGCCGTTGGCACGCACGCGCATATCGATCCAAAGATCGAACGAGCGGTATGCGAGAAGCTGGGACTAAGACCAGCAACCCTTTCTACGCAGATCGTGCAGCGGGATCGCCACGCGGAATTCATGACCACACTCGCCGTAATCGCTTCAAGTATTGACCGTTGGGCGACTGAATTTCGTCATCTCCAACGAACGGAAGTCCTGGAAGTGGAAGAATTTTTTGGCGAAGGACAAAAAGGCAGTTCGGCGATGCCGCATAAACGCAACCCCATTACTAACGAGCGATTAAGCGGATTGGCGCGTGTCATTCGCGGTAACGCGGTTGCGGCGCTGGAAAATGTCGCCCTCTGGCATGAGCGCGACATCAGTCATTCAAGCGCCGAACGAATCATTTTGCCTGACTCATGCATCCTACTTGACTACATGTTGGTGAAGTTGCGCGACGTTGTTGAAAGATTGCAGGTTTATCCGGACCAAATGCAGGAAAACCTTGCTATGACGAAGGGTTTATACTTCAGCCAGTCAATCCTCCTTGCTTTGACCAGGGCGGGCACGGAACGCAAAGCCGCGTACGAAGCGGTGCAACGGGCCGCAATGAAAACCTGGAAAGGCGATGGAACCTTCGCCGAAAATGCAAAGCGCGAACCAGAACTCGCGGCAAAACTTTCAGCAGAGGAGGTCGATCGCCTTTGCTCGCTCGACATCCATTTCAAACATATCGATTCAACCTTTAAGGCTTTAGGTTTAGAATAGACGGACTCATTCGTATCGCAATGCTTCGATCGGATCGAGATTCGCTGCGCGATATGCCGGGTAAAGACCGAAGCCAATTCCGATCGCCGAGCAGACAAGAAGACCGGCAACGGCCCAGGCGTAGGGGAAGATCAAGTCCATTTTTAGCCACATCGCCAGTAGATCACCGACGATGATTCCGAGAACAATTCCCAGAATTCCTCCGGCTTCGGAAATGAATACGGCCTCTGTGAGAAATTGGCGCAAGATATCGCGGCTACGGGCGCCGATCGATTTGCGAACACCAATTTCCTTTGTCCGTTCGGTCACACTGACCAACATGATGTTCATAATACCGATCCCAGCCGCAATGAGCGCGATAAAACTTATCACGAATGCCCCCACTCGCACATATCCAGCGACATTCACGAACGCACTCTTGAGCGAGTCGTTGCTGTAAATCTCGAAATCGTTCGGTTGATCCGGGCGCAGGCCGCGCGCGATCCGCATTGCCCCAACTGCTTTATCGAATGTGCGGTTGTACGTGTCTTGCGTGAATGCTTGCGTCGCGACATTCACAGTGCGCTTCGCTTCACCGAAATCCTCGAAAAAGCGCGTGATAGGCATCAGAATGACATCGTCCTGACTTTGGCCGAATGCCGTCCCTTTTTCCGCGAGGACGCCTACGATGGTGTAGGTGTGTCCGCTCACCCGAATCACTTTGCCGATCGGGCTTTCATGGGGAAACAGTCGTTTCTCGACCATCTTTCCAACGACAATTACGCGTCGCGAAAGATCGATATCTTCATCATTTAAATTGCGGCCATAACCAAGCGTGTGAGCATTAGCAGTTAGAAAAGCTTTGTTGGTTCCCACAATCAGAAGACTCGGTGTCGTCTTTACGCCGTTATAGACCGCCTGACCCTTCACTTCGTAACCGAAACTTTTTAGGCAAATCTCGCGGGCCTCGCCTTCCATCAATCGGTAATAATGCTGTGCCTGCTTGTACGTGATGTCGTGCCGGTTGCGGAACTTTTCCTGGACGTCCCCGCTTGCGCTCATGTTGGCCGGATACTTGGCAAACTGAAAAATATTGGAACCGAGGAAACTAATTCCGTTCTCGATCGAGTACTGCAATGCGCCGATCGCAGTCATGACTGAGATGACTGAGAAAACGCCGATGGTGATGCCGAGCATTGTCAGCGCCGAGCGCAGCTTGTTTGCCCCCAGCGACGACCACGCCATCTTGATTATCTCGCTGAATCGCATCTCGATTTTACTCGTATCGAAGCGCGGCGACTGGATCGAGCCGCGACGCTGTCCAGGCTGGCGCGAATCCCGAGAACAAACCGGTCATGATTGAAACGATCATGCTGATAATCACCAAGCCGATCGAGAAATGAATCGGAAACGACGGGAAAGCCTTTCCGATCCCGAAGCACATTACGTAAGCAAACACTAGCCCAATAAATCCGCCAAGAAGACAAAGCGCCGTCGATTCGATCAGGAATTGCAACAAGATTGTTCGTCGCCGTGCTCCGAGTGCCTTTCTCGTTCCGATTTCTTTTGTGCGTTCCTTCACACTAACAAACGTGATATTCATGATGCCGATTGCGCCGACGAACAGTGACAAACCGGTGATAAACAGTCCGGCAATCGCAATCGAGTTTTTCACCGGGTCGAGCGTGCTTTTGAACGCCTGCTGTTCGTTGATCGAGAAATCGTCTTTTTTCTCGGGTGGCAATCCGCGCACACGCCGCATCAAACCGGTGAGCTCATCCTTGGCATCGGCGAGTCTGGTCTTGTCTCTCACTTTCACGCGTACGTCCGATTCGCTTTTGGCCGAAAAATATTTGTTAAATGCGGCTAGCGGCATCGCCACCATGGAATCCCAACTGAACAAACCCAGAAAAGTGCCCTGTCGTGCGTTTACGCCGATCACCTTGAACAATTGGCCGTTGATCAGCACCGATTTGCCAATTGGATCTTCAGAGGGGAAAAGCGCATCTGCCACGTCATACCCGATGACAACGACATTTGCGCCGCCGCGCGATTCCAGTTCGTTGAAGAACCGCCCAACTGTACAGTCAATTGTTGACGTTATGATGAAATCCGACGTTGTCCCAAGAACGAAGACGTTATTGACCTGATTACCGCCGTATTTAACCGATCGCATCAAATTCGATGTGGGTACCGCTACAATCAGGTTCGAATTTGGCGTTGCGGCGATCATCCGATTCAAGGCCTCGGCGTACTCAGTCTTGATTTTCTTGCGGTCACGAAAGTTCCACCAATCGTCGACTGGCTTCCACGGCCATTGAGTGACGTAGAGAACGTCGTCACCCAGGACGGCCATGCTTTTGTCGAAACCTATGGAAATCCCACTTACGGCGGTCCCCATTAGTGTCACAGCGATAATGCCGATAACAACGCCGAGAGCCGTAAGCGTTGAGCGGGTCAGGTTCGAGCGCATTTGCGCGGCGGCGATTTTCCAGCTCTCGGTCAGCTCGTAGAGAAGACGTTTCATGTCGAGTTTATCCCGCAACCGGCACATCGAGTTCCGGAATAAAGCCGACGTGATCCATTTCGATCAGTCCGTCGCGCAGATGGACTGTGCGACGCGCATGCGCCGCGATGTCTCGCTCATGTGTCACTAGAATAATTGTGTTGCCGCGGTGATATAAATTTTCGAACAGCTCCATGATTTCTTCACCGGTCTTGGAATCCAGATTGCCTGTAGGCTCATCGGCCAGGATGATTGAGGGTCCGTTAACGAGTGCTCGCGCGATTGCCACACGCTGCCGTTGACCGCCGGAAAGTTCGTTTGGTTTATGTTGAATGCGATCGCCCAGGCCAACATCTGTCAGCACCTGGGTCGCGCGCTCTTCCCGCCGTACGGGATCGAGCCCCGCATAAACGAGCGGCAGCTCGACATTACGGAGCGATGTCGATCTTGGCAGGAGATTGAACGTTTGAAAAACGAACCCGATCTCGCGATTACGAACAGCCGCCAGCTCGTCATCATCCATTTCCGCCACGTTTTTGCCATTGAACTCGTACCGTCCGGACGTCGGCGTATCGAGGCAACCGAGCATGTTCATGAGCGTGGATTTACCGCTGCCGCTTGGCCCCATGATGGCGATATATTCGTTGCGGCGAATCTGCAAGGTCACGCCGCGCAACGCCCGCACGATCTCCTCGCCCATGACGTAGTCCTTGGTAATGTTCTCAATGTCGATCACGACCGGACCGAGCGGTCTGACTGAGTTTCGGGTCTCCATCGCAATATAGGCGCTAACCCGTCGAGACTATTTAGTGCCTTCTTTGTCGAGGGTTATCTTCGCACCCTCTTTCAACTTCCGACTGATGGCACTGTAACTGCCTGAAATCACTTCATCGCCGGACTTGATACCACTCTTAATTTCCGTGTAGGTATCGTCGGAAATACCAGTAATCACCTTCATCATCTGCGCCTTGTTGCCCTTTTTGAGGAACACAACCTTGGCGAGTTTCTCACGTTCTTCTTTTTGCGCTGTTTTCTCAGCACGCTCGTTGACGAACTGCGCGTTGTTGTCGCCTTTTTCCTGCGCCGTAGCCTTTAGTTTGCGTTTTTCGATTTCCTCCGGACTCAAATTGGTGTCGCCAGTCCGTATCGTCACGCTCTGCATTGGTACAGCGACCGCGTTCTTAACCACATTGGTTTCGATGTCGGCAGTGCAACTCAGACCCGGCCGAAGCGCCACGTCGTGATCGTCGATCCGAATTTTAACCTCGAAGTTTGTCACTTCTTCTTGGGTGCCTGCGCCGGTTGTCTTCCCGGTGTTACCGATTTGATACACTGTTCCGTTGAATTTCCGATCCCCATAAGCGTCGATTTTGACGTTGGCCTTGTCACCGACCTTCACATTCACAACATCATTCTCATTCACGTCGACGCGCGCTTCCATGTGACCAAGGTCCGCCACGCGCATCACTTCGGTGCCAGCAAATTGCCCCGTGGCTACAAGGCGTTCTCCTAGTTTGCTGTTCAAAATCGTGATAGTTCCATCCATCGGAGAATAAATCGTTGTCTTGGATAACTGATCCCGAGCCTGACTGGAGCTTGCCTGAGCCCGTTCAATTTCGTGCAGCGAACTTTCGTAAGTATTCTTGGCTACATCGTAAGCCGCCTGGTCTGCATTGTATTCCTGGGTGGAAATCAGCTTCTTATTAAACAAGTCATCGGCCCGTTTAAGGTCCTGCTCGGTTTTCATCATTGTCGCCTTCTGTTGCAGATTGGTTGCCTTCGCTGTGCTGATCGCTGCTTCCTGCTGTTCGAGAAGGGCTTTGTAGGAGTCAGGTTTAATTTTCACCAGCAGGTCGCCTTTCTTGACCTGCATTCCGTCTTCGACGGGCAAATCGATAATTTCGCCAGCAACCTCAGGCGAGATTTTGACTTCAACTTCGGGCTGTATCTTCCCTGTTGCCGAGACCGTTTGTACGATCGTTTTGCGAATCGCCGTCTCCGTTGTGACGGGAATCGGCTTCTCACGTTTGCTCCAGGCAATCGAAGCGATGATCCAAAGCACGACCAGCCCGATCGATCCATAAATGATTCGTCTTTTTTGTCGGGCGCGACGCTGTTTGGCAGTTAAGGGCCCGTTTTGGGATGTGCTAACGGTCTGGTGCATCGAAGGGGCAGCTCTCCAGGTGGAGGGGTCAGAATTAGTCGCTTGTTTGACCCTTGTAAATGAAATCCCGTTCATAACAATCTTACGGTGCGCCGAGCAACGGCTTTGGATTCAATTAATTGCCGACTTTTGGAATAAAGTACACCAGCTCTGGCTGCCGTAAGGAGTGATCGAGTGACGGAAGCGAATTTGCTGAATCGCCCATTTTGCGTGCTCCGCGATTAGCGGCTCGGGATCGCATTCGGCACGCTCAAGAGCGGGCAAATCGAACGGATCTCCGACATTTCCCAATGCGACACAAACGTTACGTAGGAAGCCGCGCCGCTTGATCCGTTTAATCGGCGAATTCCTAAAAAGCAAACGGAACTTGTCATCGCTCAAATCGAGATAATCACGCAGCGGCGTCCTTGTGGTCGACGAACGCGCAGAGAACGCCGCTTCGCGCGATACTTTTGCAAAACGATTCCAAGGACAGGCGTCAAGACAATCGTCGCAGCCAAAAATTCTATCTCCCATAAGCGCTCGAAGCTCCAGTGGGATGGAACCTTTGAGTTCGATTGTCAGATAGGAAATGCAGCGGCGCGCATCCAGCCGATGCGGTGCGGTGATGGCACCGGTGGGACAGGCCTTGATACAACGCTCACAAGTTCCACACCGATCTTTTACAGGCGGATCCCGTGGTAATTCGAGGGTCGTCAAAATCTCCGCGAGAAAAAACCAGGTCCCGAGTCGTTCGTCGATAAGCATCGTGCTTTTACCATGCCAGCCTACTCCCGCCTCCCCCGCGTAATCGCGCTCTAAAACGGGACCGGTATCAACATAACATTTCTGATCCCCCCCAAACTTGCGAAGAAACTCGTCTATTTTCTTAAGTTTACGCTCGACTACGATGTGATAATCATCGCCCCAGGCGTAACGCGCTATTCGTCCTGTAGCTGCAGGCGTCTCGTATCCTTTGGTCTCTTTCTGGAAATAATTCATCGCCAGCACAACAATCGCGCGCGCGCCGGGTAAAACCTTCTGCGGATCGCAACGCTTTTCTTTCGCACGCTCCATGTAATGCATTTCGCCATATGCGTCGTTGCGCAACCAATTCCGAAATTCATCCGCATGTGGCGGAACGTCGCAGGTCGCGACGCGACAGGAATCAAAACCAACGCCGCGCGCGAATGACACCAGGCGCTTTTTCAGTTCTTCCCGGGAGATTTCGGAATCAATCGAGGTCGCAGTCATTGCTCTCTCTCGATCGCTTGTTTACCACGATATTTCTTGAACTTACTCAAGATTGCTACGGCAACCTCTTCGTCTGTCAGCGCTGACGTATCGACTCGGATATCGGCAATCTTTGCGTATAGTGAAAGGCGCGCCCGTAACGTGTTGCTGAAAGCTTCCCTCGGGTTTTTGCATTGCAAAAGCGGTCGATCGCCGGTTTGCACAGCTCGTTTGAAAAGCGTTGCTTCGTCGGCTTCCAACCACACCACTGCCCCGAGTTGCTTCAAAAGATCGAGGTTCTTTTTACGCGATACAATACCGCCGCCGGTCACGATGATTGCGCGTCGAGCGAAGGATAATTTTCGAAGGACTTCCGTCTCTGCTTCCCGGAACTCTTCCTCTCCGTGCGCCAAAAAGATATCCGAAATCGACATCCTGAATTTCGACCTGATTATTTCATCCGTATCAAATTGTGCAAAACCGGTCCGCGATTTCAAACAAAGCCCAACCGCGGACTTGCCTGCGCCCATCATCCCGATGAGGACGATCGATTGACTGCGCCGGGTCATCTATTCAATATGCCATAAACAATCGGGAGCGGCATCCCCACAGACTGAGGGTTAACGGAAAAGTTAATCTCTTTTGGCATGCAAACAAAGTGTGAGGGGGATCAATGGAAACTACGAAGTGTGAGTTTGCTGGCGCAAACGAATCGTCCTACAATTCGCTCCATGCCAGAATCGAAGTCGTTGGTTGCTGTGATCATGGGTAGTAAATCCGATTGGGAAACGATGCGTCACGCCGTCGAGACATTGGATGAGCTTGGCGTGCCTAACGAAGCGCACGTCCTCTCTGCGCATCGGACACCGGACGCTACTGCGGAATTCGCCCGGGATGGAGCGGGGCGTGGGTTGCGAGTCATCATTGCCGGCGCAGGGGGAGCGGCTCATTTGGCTGGAGTAATCGCAGCTCATACGTGGCTCCCGGTGCTAGGAGTGCCAATTCAATCGAAGTTGCAGGGCCTCGATTCGCTTCTCTCAACAGCGCAGATGCCCGGCGGTATTCCAGTGGGAACCCTGGCGATCGGCGAAGCCGGTGCGAAAAATGCCGCTCTGCTGGCGGCGGCGATTTTGGCGACTTCTGACGAAGGCTTTCAGCAGAAAATAGAAGCATTTCGAAAGAAACAATCCGAGACCGTCCTTTCGGCGAAGCTGCCGAGGTGAAGACCGAAACAGTAGCGGCGATCACTAATCGCCGTGACCGATCCCACACCGCTGCTACGGCACGCGCGGCTCAACTATTGCGCAAAGGTGAAGTTGTCGCGCTCCCAACAGAAACCGTATACGGACTCGCCGCCGACGCGCTCAATCCTGCTGCCGTTGCAAAAATTTTTGAAGCGAAAGAGCGACCGCGGTTTGATCCGCTAATTCTGCATTTGCCCAGTGAAGACTGGTTGGAGCGCGTCGCGAAAATCGATGGTGATTCGCGCGCAACGATCAAAAAGCTGACGGCGCAATTCTGGCCCGGCCCGCTGACCTTGATTCTGAATCGGCAACCTATCGTCCCGGAAATCGTCATTGCCGGACTCGACACGGTTGCTGTGCGAGTGAGTTCACATCCAGTTTTCGCTGAAGTAATTTCCGCATTCGGGCAACCTCTCGCCGCGCCGAGCGCAAATCGATTTGGGCGAGTCAGCCCAACGACTGCTCAGCATGTTTTTGACGAACTTCGCGGTCGTGTCCCGCTGATCATTGATGCCGGTCCGACCGGACATGGCATCGAGTCGACCATCATCGCTGTACGGGGTAACACGATCGAAATGCTCCGCCTTGGCCCAATTACCGCGGAGCAACTGGCTGAATTTGGCAACATCCATACTGGCAGTGCACCGGAAAAAGTCCTGGCCCCCGGTCAGTTGCCATCGCATTACGCGCCAAAAACGCCGCTCCGCTTGATCGACAACGCCGACTCGTTCGCGTTGCCGGCAAACTACCGTGTCGGCCTCCTTGCCTGGAACAGCTCGATTCCAGAAGAACGTTTCGCAGCTATCCGAACTCTGAGTGAGCGTCAGGATCTTCGGGAAGCCGCCGCGAATTTATTTCGTTGCCTGCGGGAACTCGACGAGCTCGGTCTCGATTTTATCCTTGCAGAACGAGTTCCTGCTCAGGGAATCGGCGCGTCGATTCTTGATCGGCTGAAGCGCGCGTCGCATGATTCTGAAATTCGAGGCACGCTTGAATGAATCCCTTGAAAAGCGGATGCGGTTGATTCGGCTTGCTTTGAAATTCCGGGTGATATTGGCAGCCAACGAAATAGGGATGATCACGAAGTTCGATCAATTCTGCCAACGTTCCATCCGGTGACGTGCCGGAGATGACGAACCCTTTTTCGTTCATCCGGTCACGATATTTCATGTTGAACTCGTATCGGTGGCGATGGCGTTCCATCACTTCAGTACTGCCGTAAATCTTTTCTGCGAGCGTGCCCTTGGCGATTTTCGTCGGCCAGGTGCCCAGGCGCATGCTGGCGCCCATATTTTTGACGCCCCGTTGTTCTTCCAGCAGCGAGATCACCGGCTCTTTTGTGTTTTTGTCGAACTCGGTGCTGTTGGCGCCCTTGATGCCGCAGGCGTTCCGCACAAACTCGATCGTCGCCACCTGCATCCCAAGACAAAGCCCAAGAAATGGAATGTTGTGTTCGCGCGCAAAGCGGGCGGCATTGATTTTCCCTTCGATGCCGCGCGCCCCAAAGCCGCCGGGAATCAAAACGCCAGCCACATCTTTTAATTGGTTATTAACGCCGTCTTGCAACGATTCGGCATCGATCAGCTCCAGCTCGATTCCGCAATCTTCGCCCGCCGCTGCGTGCGTGAGCGACTCGTAAATACTCTTGTACGCGTCTCGAACATCGATGTATTTGCCGATCACAGCGATTTTGACCCCTTTCGCCGGGCTGATGACGCGCTTTACAAAATTTTTCCATTCAGCCAGCTCGGGCTGCTCTGTTTTCAATCCCAAAAAGTCGCATACCAACTGATCCAACCCCTCCGCGTGAAGTGTCAGCGGCACTTCGTAGATCGTGTGCGCTACGTCGCGCTCTTCGATTACGGCCTTTTCCGCAACGCTGCAGAACATTGAGAGCTTTTGGCGTAGATCGAGATCGAGCATTCGCTCGGTACGGCAAATCAACACCTGGGGTTGCAATCCAATCTCACGCAGCTTGGCTACACTTTGCTGAGTGGGCTTCGTTTTCAGTTCATGCGCGGCCTTGATGTAAGGAACCAGCGTGACGTGCATGTTCACGACGTTATGCGTTCCGACTTCCAGGATGAATTGGCGAATCGCCTCTAAAAATGGCAGACCCTCAATGTCTCCGGTAGTGCCCCCGATTTCGGTGATGACCACGTCGTATTTGCTCTCGTCAGAAATTTCGCGGATGCGTCCTTTGATGACGTCGGTGACGTGAGGAATTACCTGTACGGTTTTACCGAGGTAATCGCCGCGCCGTTCCTTCAAAATGACCGATTCGTAGACCTGACCACTAGTGAGGTTGTTGTGCCGCGTTAGCACACAATTTGTGAATCGCTCGTAGTGCCCGAGGTCAAGATCGGTCTCAGCACCGTCGTCCAGTACGTAGACCTCGCCGTGCTGGAAGGGATTCATCGTGCCGGGATCAACGTTCAAATACGGATCGAATTTTTGCAGAACCACCCGCAGGCCACGCGCTTCGAGAAGTGTTCCCAGCGAGGCCGCAGTCAGCCCTTTTCCGAGGGAACTGATGACGCCGCCGGTGATGAAAATGTATTTCACGAGCGGATTCTCCGGTTGGCGGAGACAAGTTTTTGCTCCAGCGCCGTCGCGTCTTCAGGGGTGTCAATGCCAGGAGATCCTGCAGCAGTAATGAGCACATGAACCTTTACACCATTTTCTAGTGCGCGCAATTGCTCGAGCGATTCCGCGCGTTCTAGCGGAGTCGGTTTCCACTTCACAAATTGAAGCAGCGTTGGGCGTCGAAACCCGTAAATCCCCTGGTGCCGAAGAAACAAAAAGTCATGGGTATGACGCCGGCGGGAAGCCGAGATCGTCGGGCTATTGTTCGGCGGAGCCGGGATTGCTGCGCGCGAGAAATAAAGAGCGTTACCACGGCAATCGAGAACGACTTTCACTTGATGGGGAGAAAAAGCGTCTGCCGGATTCTCGAATGGGTGTGCAGCTGTCACCATTTTCAATGTACGATCAGAGCGCAATTTTTCGACGAGCTTATCGATTAAGCGCGAATCGATCAGCGGTTCATCGCCTTGGATGTTGACTACGTAATCGAAACGGTTCGTTTTCAGCGCTACCTCAGCCACGCGATTGGTGCCACTGCGGTGTTTCGGGGAAGTCAGGGCTACCTCTGCGCCCCACTCAAAGGCCGTGGAGGCAATCCGCATGTCGTCGGTAGCGATGACTACCAAATCCAGCCTCTTAGCTCGTTGGCAGTGTTCCCATACGTGCTTCAAAAGGGGCTTTCCAGCAATAGGGTGCAGTGGTTTACCAGGAAATCGCGTGGAACCCCACCGGGCAGGGATGATTCCGACTGCCTTACTCATGTGAGAGATCAGCGATCATCACTCCAGTCTAAAATAATGCGAACCGCGGCTGGCAAATCCCTGACAACCCAATCCGCAGCGCTGTCATTGATCTCGCGGTCAAACCCAGTTTGAACACGAATTGTCCGTACTCCGGCACTGCGTCCGCACTCCACGTCGATCTCCTTGTCGCCAATAAAAAAGGAACGCGTCAGATCAATTCCATGTTCTCGCATGGCCTCTAAAACCATTCCAGGCGATGGCTTTCGGTGACTGGAGTGCTGACCGGGAACATCCGGACAAAAATAGGTTCCATCGAGCAAGTCATGGCCCAGCTGGCGCGAAACTTCCGATTCAACAGCGCGATATTCGTCGACGGTGAAGAAGCCGCGGCCGATGCCGCTTTGGTTCGTAATAACAATGAGTTTGAATCCGTGTGATTTCAAAAGTCGTAAGGCTTCGGAAACGCCGGGGAATACCTTCACCTGCTTTGGATGGGAACAGTAATCCGCATCTTCAATGATTGTGCCGTCGCGGTCGATAAAAACGGCGGCCGACAATTCACTAGCCACGCTCGGATTCCTCCCGGAAACTGGCGATCAATTCATCTCGCGTAACCGTCGCCGTTCCGAGCTTGCTTACTACCACTGCGCTTGCGTGATTGGCCATTTCGGCTGCTTCGGTCGGTGTCGCTCCACACGCAAGACCAAGGGTAAATAAAGCAATCGCTGTATCGCCTGCGCCCGAGACATCGAAAACCTCACGCGCTTTGGTGGGAATATAATGCGGCGTCTGCCTTTCCTGGAAAAGCATCATACCTTGTTCTCCCAGTGTGATGAGAACATTCTCCGTCTTCCATTTTTTCAGGAGCGTTTCACCAGTGCGTTTCAGATCGAGGTCCTGAGGCGGAGCGATGTCTGGATCGCCGCTGATAACACCAGCAGCATGGAAGGCTTCCGAGCGGTTCGGCTTGATGACCGTGAGCCCGCGCCATTCAACCAAATTGCGCGGGTTGGGATCCGCAGCGACTATTTTGCCTGCTGAGCGCGCGGCCTCTGCGATTTGCGTGACCAGATCAGTGGATAAAAACCCTTTTCCGTAGTCTTCAAAAATGATGGCGTCGGTATCCGAAATATTCTTTCGGACAGCGGCGGCGAGCTGTGCAATTTGATAGGCCGACGGCCCGGCAAACTTTTCGCGATCGACACGAACGACTTGCTGATGGCGCGCAATGATCCGCGTTTTGACGATGGTCTGAAAGGCTGCCTCTTCGACAGCATTTGAGGTATCTATCTTTTGTTCGGAGAGTAATTCCCTAAGTTGCTGACCGCTGCGATCTTTGCCCAACAGGCCTATGATTGCCACGCCCTCCGTGAATTCGCGCAGGTTACGCGCGACGTTGGCAGCGCCTCCAGGGTAAAATGACTCCCCGGTCACCTCTACGACCGGGACCGGCGCCTCAGGCGAGATGCGGCCTACTTTCCCCCAGACAAATTCATCGAGCATCAGGTCTCCAATCACTGTAATCCGCCTGGAGGCTGCGCGGTCGAGAATCTGCTCTAGCCGGTCTAGCTCCATGGGAAATACAGGCATCCGCGCCGCACAGGTAGCGAAATGTTTGAGTTAAGGCGATTCAAAATGTTTTGAGCAGGGATTTGTGTACCGCAGCGGTTTTGCTTAAGGTTCGCTTCATTAATCCTGAACACGACCCCGAAATCAACACCGAAGCTCCCAATGATATTGTTTAGTAAACATTCCAAGGCAATTGTGGCTGCGTTCTGTGCTATTGCTCCGTGCGCACATGGCGCGCAGGCTCCGCAGCACATCAATATTAATCAATTATCCACGACTGTGGAGGACGTTGTAGTCCCTTTGCCGAACGAGATTTTCGGAGCATTGAACAAGCTCGGCATGGTCAATTGGAAGGAACACGTTCGCAGCGATAAGGGACCGAACTTCACTGAGCGACCGCGTATTGCCCTTCTGCTGGGGACGGTCATCGCAGATGGTTTTATCGCGGTGCAGGCGGAAGACGCAGGGGCCGTGAAGGATATTGGCCAACGCGTCCTGACGTTGGCCAAGGGAATCGGGGTCGGCAATTCGATCACGCCGCATGCAAAGGCAATCATCGAAGCGGCAGATAAACGTAACTGGGAAAATGTACGCCAGGAGCTTGATCGCACTCAAAACAGCGTGCAAACGGCGATGAACGAGGTGCACGACGAAAAATTGTCGCAGCTAGTCAGTCTGGGTGGGTGGCTAAGAGGCACGGAAGTGTTGACATCCGTAGTGAACCAACATTTTTCCAACGACGGCGCCGAGCTTTTGCATCAGCCTGACCTCCTCTCTTATTTTCAGACTAGACTAAAGGCAATGCCTGAGTTTGACCTTCCAATCATACGCCAAATTGAAGATGCCCTGGTTGAAGTGAAGCCGCTAATTGACGTTGGCAATGCTCATATTCCTGCCGAATCAGTGAAGAAAGTGAACGAGATTACAATGCGTCTCGGCAATGGCATCGTCACAAAAGAATAGGAAATTTCGATGAAGCGTTTCGTGAAAATTCTCTTACGCACCAGTTCTCTGCTGGCTGCCGTCGTCGTCATGGAGCGGACAAGTCTCGCTTCCGTGGATGACGCACAGTCCTTTGCGCTTCAAGCCGCGGAGCCCTATGTCAAACAAGGGTTTCAAGTGCGCGAGGACTACTGGGGTGGTGATCTTGGCGCCGGGGAAAAAAAGGCGGTGCGGCAGCAATTGTTCAAGGGGAACGAGTATTGGTTCTGGCTGGGAACAGAAGTTGATAAAGCGAAGGTGTCCGTTCATATTTATGACTCGGACGGAAAACTGGCTGAAGAACCGGACAGCTGGGAAAAGGGACATTTCGCAGCAGCTCACGTCATTCCAAAAACCACGGGCAGTTACTTTATCATCGTTAGCGTTGAGCAATCGCCAGAGGAACGGACGCATTGGGCGCTGGTCTATGGTTTTCGATAGAGGCGGGATAGGGTAGTGCCATTGAATCTTGGCCAATACTCGATCGGCAGGGACGCCGACGCCGCTAAACGATAATGAGCGAAACGCGTACCCTCCAGTTTGAGAGTCCACGCGCTTTGCAGTCGCTCTACGCCAACGACATTAAGCTTTTGAAGAACCTTGAGGATTCACTTGGTGTGAGAGTGACCACTCGCGAAGGCTGGGTAAAACTCGAAGGCGAGCCGGGTGGTATCGACAAAGCGCAGCATGTTTTCGAGCAGCTTGAGAAAGCGCGCAAACAGGGTGTGGACATTCAAAAACACGAATTCAATTATGCGCTTAAAGCGGTGTCCGAGGATAGGGACGAAAACCTGGGCGAAGTTGTTTCGACCAAAATAACCACTTCTCCCCGTAAACCTCCGATCGTTGCCCGGACCGCAAACCAACGTGCCTATGTCGAGGCAATTCAAAAGCACGATGTTGTTTTTGGAATTGGACCGGCTGGCACCGGAAAGACGTTTCTTGCGGTGGCTATGGCGGTCGCCGCGCTAAAAAAGGAACAGGTGGCCCGGATCATCCTGACCCGCCCCGCGGTGGAAGCGGGAGAAGCGCTCGGTTTCCTCCCGGGCGACCTAGAACAAAAGATTACGCCATATTTACGACCCCTTTACGATGCACTGCGTGAAATGCTAGAGTCAGAGGAAATGGAGCGCGCCATTGCGCGGCAAAGTATTGAGGTAGCACCGCTGGCATATATGCGCGGACGCACATTGAATAATGCTTTTGTCATCCTCGATGAAGCGCAAAATACAACAACGGAACAGATGTTCATGTTGCTGACACGCATCGGTTTGAATTCCAAATGCGTTGTGACCGGGGACGTCACACAGATTGATTTGCCCGCAAACAAACGCTCCGGGGTCGTGGAAGCTTTGCAGGCCCTGAAGGGCGTTCCCGGGATTGCTACTGTGTACTTTACAGAGCGGGACGTTGTGCGGCATGAATTGGTACGCGCCATTATTGGGGCTTACCAGCAGCACCGCTCCCCGGCGCCATCATCACGTAAATAAAAACGCAATGTTCGATTTCTCCAAACGCGGAAGACTCATCAGACGTGGACTCGCTTCACGCAAAACGCGGCGCCGCCGGGCGCGAAGCGAATTGAAACGCAGTTTGGAATATTCGCCGTTCGTTAAAGCCGCTATCTTCGCGGTGTTTGCTGGTGGACTTGCGTTTCTTGTTTTTAGCGGCCAGCAACCGGAGCCGACCAAGAATTTCATCATCGCGCTTTTGGTCCTGGCTACGGCAATTACTCAACTGTGGATCAACCAGCCGAAGAGCTTCTCGCGAAGCTCCCGGATTCTTTTGATCTTTAGTGTTATCCTCCTGCAACTGGCCGTTACCAAACTGCTGCTCGTGCTTTGCAACAGCGGTAGCTATCGATTCCTGAGGCCCGAGATGGCGGGGTTAATCATGCCCTATGCCTTTGCGCCACTTGTGCTGAGTGTGTTATTGGGGCGACATCATGGGCTGTACGCCGCATTCTTTGTAAGCCTTTGGAGCAGTATGTTGTTTGGCCCAATTGACGCTCCACTGCTGGTAACGAGTCTAATCAGCGGATTTACAGCAGTGTCCCTCACGTTACAGGTCCGGCGGCGAGGTAATTTGATCCGAGCTGGATTCTGGGTCGGCCTCGCCATTTGGTTATTGTCCCTGACGTTTGGTTTGATAGGACCGATCAATTGGTTTTACCCCACGGCTAACGACTGGGGCTTGGTTGGATTGCAAAGCGCGCTCGCTGTCGGCAACGGAATCTTGACCGCCACTCTGGTTGGCGGCGCGCTCCCGATCCTTGAAAATCTGTTCGAAATCACGACGGACATCTCCTGGCTGGAAGCATCCGATTTGAACCATCCGTTGCTGCGACGTATGACCATTGAAGCCCCCGGGACTTATCACCACAGCCTCGTAGTAGCCAATCTCGCAGAATCCGCGGCCGAAGCGATCGGTGCAAACGCAACGCTTTGCCGCGTGTGCGCTTATTTTCACGATGTAGGAAAACTGGTGAAGCCGGAGTACTTCACTGAAAACATGAGTTTTGAGCGCAACCCGCACGATGATCTCGCGCCCACCATGAGCGCGTTGATCATCATTGCACACGTAAAAGAAGGCGTCGATCTGGCGCTAAAACACAAACTCAATCAACGCATCATCGACATTATTCAGGAACATCACGGCACGTCACTGGTCCGTTATTTTTATCAGCGTGCCCTTCAACAGCATGAGGATGCGCGCGCAGGCGGAAAAATCATGAAACTCCGCGAGGACGATATTCCAGAGGTTAAGGAAGAGAGTTTTCGCTACGGCGGGCCAAAACCGCAGACGAAAGAAAGCGCCATCGTGAGTCTGGCTGATATGGTCGAGAGCGCCTCGCGGAGTCTCGAAAAACCAACGCCACAAAAGTTAGAAACGCTCGTGAACGAATTGATCGAGGAACGAATTAGCGATCGGCAACTGGACGATTGCGATTTGACGCTTGGTGAGCTGAAAATTATCGCCGAACGCTTCAGGTTCACGCTCATGATGATGCTGCACAGCCGAATCGCCTATCCCAAGCCCGGTCAAAAAACCACGACTTTCATTCCGCGCGACGAAAACGTGCGCCCGGACGTGATGGTGGCCGGCAGGAAACCCGAAAACGCTCCGCCTGTGTCAGCCGCCTAGTGGCAGGGCCGATCCGCGGAGCGCGCGGATTAAACTTACAATTCCGGGGGGCGTGCGCGCGGTTCGCGGTCTTTTGACGTAGCAGTGCTTGGCACGGTAACGAAAGGACCGCCTTCCAGCGGCGTGACTTTCGTGAAAGCTACGTCGGGCATTTCACTTGCGAGTCCTTCGAGAGGGAAATCTTTTCGCAACGGGTAAAACGGGTAGCCGTCCCACATTAAGATACGACGGAGGTCGGGATGCCCGTTGAACTTGATTCCCATCATGTCGTAGATCTCGCGTTCGTGCCAATTGGCTGTTGGCCAGATATCGGAAACCGTATCCACAGCGTCGGCTTCTTCCGGAACTTTTAGCTTTAGCCGCAGATGAACCGCGTGCGGCATCGAATAAAGATGGTAAACAATTTCAAAGCGCGGTTCTTCGCCAAAATTGTCGATACTGGTGACGTCGATCAGGTAATCGAACAAAAGTTCGTCGCGGCAGAATTTCGCGATCTCGCGAAGATCCTTTGCCGTAATCGTGTAACTCGTCTCGCCACGAAATTCCGTCTTTTCTCGGAGTTTTTCTCCAAACGACTGGATGAGGATGTCGACCAACTCCTGTCCACTCATGGGTGGGATCTCATCATGTGAACGCTTCCTTCAGCCTTTCCGCCAATTCAGGTTTTTGATTTCTAAACGAGCGTTCCCGAGAAATTTTGTCCTGTAATTTTATTAACCCGGCAAGCAAAGCCTCGGGCCGCGGCGGACACCCGGAAATGTAAACATCGACCGGAAGAAGCTGATCGATGCCCTGCAGCACCGCGTAGGAGCGGTACATCCCGCCGGTTGAAGCGCATGCGCCCATGGCGATCACCCATTTGGGCTCTGGCATTTGCTCATAAATCCGTTTCACCGCGAGCGCCATTTTGTAGGTGACAGTTCCGGCCACGATCATTACGTCGCATTGCCGCGGCGAAAAGCGCATAACCTCGGCGCCGAATCGGGCGATATCGAAGCGTGAAGCCGCCGCGGCCATCAACTCGATCGCGCAACAAGCCAGTCCCATCGGCATTGGCCAAAGCGAGTTTTTGCGAACCCAGTTGAGCGCAGCATCGAAGCGCGTAAAAATCACGTTGCCTTCAATCTTTGAATCGTACGCTGTCGCGCGTGTTTCAAGCATGGTTTAAGGTTAAAATGGGGTTCAAAGCGCGCAAGCCGAATCCCGAAAGCTTATTTAGGTTGGGGCAATTGACCTCAATCGGCCGCTCGCTGATTATCATCACCCGTGCAGCGCGGCCGGTTCGGGTGAATCGACCGGCTAACAGACATGACACAAGACACACGCACTCATCTCGACGAGCTAGAGAACCAAAGCATCTTTATTTTCCGCGAGGCGTACCACGCTTTCAAGAATATTGCGATGCCCTGGTCGATGGGTAAGGACTCAAACGTACTCGTCTGGCTAGCGCGAAAAGCGTTCTTCGGACGCGTTCCCTTTCCAGTCCTGCATATTGATACGACCTACGAGTTTCCGGAGATGCTTGAGTTCCGCGAATGGGCGCGAAAACATCACAACCTCAATCTCATTGTTAAGATCAACGAAGAAGCACGGGCACGGGGGATTGGTTATGAGACGCACGATCCGGTAACGGTTACCCACGAATTGAAGACGGTGGCGTTGCAGCAGGTACTGACCGAGTACAAATGGGACGCCCTTATCACCGGTATTCGGCGCGATGAAGATCCGACTCGAGCCAAGGAACGATATTTTTCGCCGCGTAACGCGCAGTTTGAATGGGATTACAAGGATCAGCCGCCTGAATTTTGGAGCCAGTTCGTAACCACAGCAGCCAAAGGCGAGCATGTCCGTATTCAACCGTTGCTTGACTGGACCGAGGTGGATATCTGGCGCTATATCCAGAGGGAAAAAATACCCATTCCGCAAATGTATTTTGCACGAAACGGGAAACGATTTCGGTCTCTGGGCTGCCGGCCGATTACGCATCCCATCGAGAGCAATGCCTCTACGATTGATGAAATCATCGCCGAATTGGAAGCGACGAAAACGAGTGAGCGCGCCGGCCGCGCCCAGGATCATTACGAACGCAACGCGATGCAGAAGTTAAGGGCAAAGGGATTTCTATGAGCGACAAGGCAAACGCTCGACGCTCAGCTCCAGATGTTGCTCCAAAACTGCGAGTCGTTTTCGTCGGTCATGTCGATCATGGAAAATCCACGCTGATCGGTCGCATTTTGCACGACACCGGTGCCTTACCTGAAGGCAAGGTGGAGGAAATAAAAAAGGCATCCGCGGCAGAAGGGATGGGATTTGAATTCGCGTTTTTGCTCGATGCACTTCTTGAGGAACAAAAACAGAACGTCACGATCGATACAACGGAGATCAATTTCCGAACGCCGCAACGTCAATACGCCATTATCGATGCGCCGGGACACAAGGAATTTTTGAAGAACATGATCACAGGCGCATCGAGAGCCGATGCGGCGATCCTCGTGATCAGCGCGGACGAAGGAGTGCGCGAGCAAAGCCGGCGTCACGCCTACCTGCTCGGCATGCTCGGAATCAAGCATGTCATTGTGATCGTCAACAAAATGGATTTGGTGGATTACTCCGAGAAGCGATTTCGCGAGATCGAGCAGGAATATCGGAAGTTTCTTCGCGAACTTGGATCGGATGCGCGGACGTTTATTCCGGCCTCGGCGAAGGAAGGCGAGAATGTTGCGAAGGCCAGCATGAAGATGAAGTGGTACTGCGGAGCAAGTGTGCTCGAAGCACTTGATTTGCTTGAGCCGCAGCATCGCGATGTTGATCTGCCACTGCGCTTTTGTGTTCAGGATGTCTATCGCTTCGACGGACGGCGGATTATCGCGGGCCGGATCGAGACTGGAACGCTGAGGGCGGGGGACCAGCTGGTGTTTTCGCCAGCTAACAAGTCGTCGGTCGTTGCCGCGATCGAGCGTTGGAACGTTGAGGAAAATGGTCCGGCCGTTGCGGGAGATTCAATCGGGATCACACTTAGCGAGCAGATTTTCGTCGAACGCGGCTATGTCGCCTCGCATGAAAATGAAACGCCAATCGAGGCAAATCGTTTTCACGCGGATGTTTTCTGGATTGTCCGCGAACCGCTGCGTATTGGACATTTGTACGGCCTGAGGCTGGCAACCCAGGACGTGAAATGTGAGATCGTATCAATCGAGCGAGTCACGGATTCTTCTACGCTCGAGAGCAAAGTCGACGGACGCGAACAACTGGAGCGAAACGAAATTGGCAGACTCATAATTCAAACGCGTGGGCGACTAGTCATCGACAACCACGATCGCATTCCGAACCTTGGACGTTTTGTCATCATAGACGACGGACAAATCTGTGGTGGTGGAACCGTTTTCGGCGGTGTGTACACGGATCGCACCGTCGCAAAGAGTAAGAATATTTTCTGGACAGAGGGCAAAATAACCGCTGGCGCGCGGGCAATACGGAGCGGCCATCGAGGCGCAGTGATTTGGTTGACCGGGCTTTCTGGCGCCGGGAAATCGACCGTTGCACAAGCACTGGAACGCGACCTGTTCCAGCGCGGCATGCACACCTACGTGCTCGATGGCGACAACATCCGGCATGGATTGAATTCCAACCTTGGGTTCGCGCCGGACGACAGGGTAGAAAACATTCGGCGTGTAAGCGAGGTGGCCAAGCTCATGGCGGACGCCGGCACTGTGGTAATCACTGCGTTCATCTCGCCCTATCGGATGGATCGTAGCCGCGCGCGCGAGATCGCCTTGGAAAGCAACGCGGAATTTATCGAAGTGTTCGTTGATGCACCGCTGGAAGTTTGTGAAGCGCGCGACCCTAAGAACCTCTATAAGAAAGCGCGGGCTGGCCAGATTCGTGAATTCACCGGCATTGATGCGCCTTACGAAGCTCCCGAGGACCCTGAGATTGTGGTCCACACGGATCGGCAAAGCGTCGAAGAATCGGTCGCGACGATCCTGGAGCAACTGCTGCCGCGATTAAAGGCTATTGAATAGACATCCTCCAATGGACGCGCGAAACCTGCGCGAGAGACTGTCTTGCCGGCCATTACCATTTCGGAATGTTGATTCGTGACGCAGAGTTGGGCGACGCAGCAGAACTTGCAGCGCTAATGCGCGAGCTCGGGTATGAAACCGACGACATAGAAATGGAAACGCGCCTAAAGTCGATCCTTTCGAACTCGGCCTACAAAACTTTTGTCGCCATCGTGGATGGGCGCGTCTGTGGAATGGTCGGGACTGTTACGTATCCAAGCTATGAGCATAACGATCCAGGCGGGCGAATTCTCGCCCTGGTGACATCAAGTTCTGCACGCAGGCGCGGAATTGGTCGTGCGCTGGTTGCGACTGCGGAGAAAGATTTTGCCCAAAGAGGCATCAGGCGCATTGCATTGAATACGCAACTTACCCGAGAGGATGCTCATAAATTTTACGAATCACTCGGTTACGAACGAAATGGGTGGCGATTCGTGAAGCAACTTTCGATCGGCGATTGACGTGACTGAAGTGGTCGAGATCGGAGTGTTCTTGCTATCCAGCAAAAGAGCCATTGCAATTGGGACGGTAACCGCAATGCGTCGCTAAAAGTAACAATCGAACGGCAGCAGAATGGAGAGACAGGTTGCCATAAAGACGTCCCTGAGAGCCTTGCGCAAATGTTCGGGGGTCATCTCTTTGATTTCTAGCTGCGCTTGGCAAGTTTTCGCCCAGGATGCTGCATTTGGACCCTCGGAAGCCGCGGGAGTGACAGTCACAGGAGAAGCGGTAGGATCGTTAACTACGCTATCCCCCGAAGACTCTGCGATGCAAAAGACGCAAATTCCTGGAGCGTTCACAGTCAAGACGAACGAGGACATGGACCTCGGTCGCGCATCAAACTTTGAAGATTTGCTGCAACGAACCCCGGGCGTTTTCCTTCAATCGGAAAATAGCATGGAGATTTCCAAGATTTCGATTCGAGGGTCCGGTATCACATCTGAAGACGAGCCACTCGGCGTGATGTTTCTAATGGACGGCTTGAACTTCAACCAGGGGGATGGCGAGACAACTCTCGAGGATATTAACGTTGCGGTGATCACTCATGCGGAAATCTTTCGGGGCGCCAATGCATTTAAATACGGTGCGCTGACCCTTGGCGGCGCCATTAATCTCGTGCCGTTCACCGGATATGACACGGCGCCGTTTCAAGTCCGGCTTGAAGGAGGAAGTTACGGCTTCTTCCGTGGTGACGTAAGCGGCGGTGGGGTGCAGGGAAAGTTCGATGAATTTAGTGCAATCGATTATCGAGAGCATGAAGGCTTTCGTGATCATAGCCGCGAGGACACAGAAATCTTTTTTACCGATTTCGGCTACAAATTCAGCGATCAGCTGGAAAACCGATTTTATCTCACCCTGGATCGGACCAATCGGAATTTGCCGGGTGGTTTGACCAAGTCCCAAATGGGCGACGATCCATCGCAGGCTAACGCGCTGGCCATAGCTCAGGATTGGAATAAGTTGCTGTCGAATATTCGCCTGGCGGACAAGCTAAGCTTTCATACGGAAAACATTCAGCTCGATGTCGGTGCGTTCTGGTTCCATCACGATATCGTGAACCATGGATTTTTTTCGCCAGATTTTCGGGAAGGAATCGAAGAGTTTTATTCTGACAATTATGGCGGGAACGTCAATTTCATTAGCCGTTACGAAATCTTTGGCCATCGAAATCTGCTTACAATTGGTATGGCCCCCCAGTACGAAGACGAGCCAACCCAAAATTACGAGAATATTTTCGGACATACGGGCGCAACGACCGCCCGAGGCATAGGCAGTTCGATAAATCTTCCAGCGTATCTGGAGGACCAGTTTTACGTCACGCAGCGGTTCTCAATCGTGACCGGGGCACAGGTGATTTTCGCAGAGCGCCATTTCAAAGACGAGTTCTTCACCGATGAAGCAGGAAATCAATCAAACCGGCAAAATTTCTGGGGATTCAATCCCAAGCTGGGCGCGCTTTACGAGATCAATCAAAAGACACAGGCATTTGTGAATTTTAGCCGCAGTTGGCAACCGCCATCGATAGATAACTTGGTTAATTTTGATGAAGGCCCGAATTCCAGCGTTGTCTACAGGCCGCTGTCACCGCAACACGCCTGGACCATTGAAGTTGGAACTCGCGGCGAATATTCGCGGTTTGAGTGGGAGTTGGCGTATTATCACTCGTGGTTTCGTAACGAATTGCTCGAGATCAATGACGCTTTCGGGAACGATCTTGGCACCAGGAACGTCCCGCGCACCATTCATCAGGGAATCGAGGCAGACCTGCAAATTGAATTGTTTCGGGGGATCTTCGTGCCGACGCAGTCGGGTCGCGGAGGCGATCGTTTGTCGCTCCAACAGACTTACACTCTCAATGATCTCCATATGGATGACAATGCGGTCTACGGCGACAACCGCCTCCCGGGAATTCCGGTCCACCTTTATGAAGCGCAATTGCTTTACCAAAGCCCCTCTGGTTTCTATGCCGGCCCAAACCTGCAGTGTAACCTTTCGCGTTATCCGGTTGACGAGGCGAACAGTTTGTTTGCCGATAATTACGTGCTGCTTGGTTTCCGTGCGGGATTTCGACGGCCCAACGGGTTCTCAGTCTTTATCGATTGCAGGAACCTGACCAATCAGATCTATGCCGCCGCTGTCGATGTGATCGCTGACGCGCGCACCGGAGAGGATCCCGAGATTTTTCATCCAGGCGACGGCCGCTCATTTTACGGTGGGGTTTCCTGGACCTGGTGAATGAAAGCCCCAATGACAATGGGCATTTTTTTGGAATAAAGTAACGCTCTATGAAAATTCATTGCCGCCGTTCGGCCGCGCTCGCGGCGATTCTTCTCACCGGAATTCATTTAGCCGGCAACTCGGTTAGCGCCGATGAAAGTGCTTACCAAATTTTTGTCTCCAATGAAAAATCGGGTGATGTGACCGTTATCAGCAGTCCGGATTTCAAAGTGACCGCTACCATACCTGTCGGTAAACGGCCGCGTGGCATCCAAGCCAGTCCGGACGGTCAGACGATTTATGTCGCCTTGAGCGGTACCCCGGTTGAGAAACCTCCAAAGCTCGATGCCGATGGCAATCCTGTGCTGATCAAGCACGAGACGAATGCGGAAGCTAAGGCCGACAAATCGGCGGATGGCATTGGTCTGGTGGATGCAGCCGAAAAAAAATTCCTGCGCAAAATCCCCGCTGGGTCCGACCCGGAGCAGTTTGCGTTGAGTCCTGATGGCACAAAAATCTACATTGCCAATGAAGACGTCGGCGCGGCGACAGTCCTTGAGGCAGCCACTGGCAAGGTTTTGACATTCGTGCCTGTCAGCCGCGAACCGGAAGGGGTGGGCGTTAGCCCCGACGGAAGCATTTTCTACGTTACTTGCGAGACTGCGGGCGACGTTTTCGCGGTGGACGCTAAGACGTACAAGATTGTCGGCCACATCGTTGTCCACCCACGTCCGCGCAGCGTGGCGTTTCTGCCAGATGGTTCGCGGGCATTCATCCCCTCGGAGTCTGTTGGCGAATTGAACGTAATTGACACAGCCAGCCAGAAACTTCTCAAAGTCATCACGCTGCCGAAGGGTTCACGCCCGATGACGGTGAAAGTTTCGCCGGATGGAAAAAAAATATATGTCAGCACCGGGCGTGGCGGCACCGTGCTCGTGTTGGATGCGAACACTTATTCGTTGCTGAACACAATCCATGTCGGCGCGCGTCCCTGGGGTATCAGCCTTTCGCCTGATGGAAAATATCTGTTCACCGCCAACGGCCCCTCGGACGATGTCTCGGTGGTCGATCTCGCGACAGAAAAAGAAATCGCCCGCGTCAAATCGCCCGGCAGCCCGTGGGGCATTGTGGCGGTGCCAGTCGCGAAATAGAATTCGCGGAGCGAGCAGAACGCGAAACGTCAGGACTGCGAATCTAAAAATGCTGCGGCTGTTCTTCAACAGCCGCCACGTTCCATCATTATTTTATTCACTGCCGAGGAAAATTTCCTGCGTGGTGATGCTGTCGGTTAAGCCGGGCTTGAACGCCTTCGCGCGGAGAATTGTCGGGCCCGTCAATCGAACTGGTTTTTCGTAAAGCAGGTCCGAGGTTGTCGGCACAGTTCCATCCACAGTGTAGCGGATGGTCGCCCCCGGTTCGCTTTTCAAGACCGCGTCCACAGGCCATTTAAAATGGCCACCATGGGGTGAAATTTCCGGCGGTGGCAAAACCTTTGGGCCTGGCAAACTCTCAATCCACTGCCGTATCAAGGCGACCCCATGCTCGTCAATCGTGTTACGTGCCAGAGTCGGCATCTTGAAAGCCTCAGTCGTGTTCATTCGCATGAATAAAATGGATCGCCAGACATCGTTCGGCGCAATGACGCGCGCGCCGTCAATGCGCTCGTCAATCAGCACGCGCCCGTTGATGAGATTCTGTCGCGGCAACGGCGTCTCGTAGCGTGCATCAAAAAACGCGACGGTGCCGCCAGGGTTATGGCAGTTCGCGCAATTCACGTCGAGATACGAACGGGCGCGATCGACGAGGCTGCGTGTGGTGTCTGCGGCATTCGCAAGGGTAGGAAATTTTTTCAAATCCGCCCCCGCCAGGTTTGTATCGAACAGACCGAGCCGATTCCACGCTACCAACTCGTTCTCCGTTACACCGCATGGATAGGTAAAGTCACGATTTAATTGCCGCGTCTTCACGCCTAGCACGAGACCGGCGTTAACCGTGTGGCAAGTGAGGCAATCGGCCCGGCTCGGATAATACCATTGCTGCTCTCGCACAGCGTTCGCTGTCTTGATGGCAATCGGCTCGGTGAGACTTGTAGCGAGCAAGTCAGCATCACTATTGTCAGCGCGCCATTTGTAAGTGACACCATAAACGCCGCCGTCCGCGTCGCGCACGAGCAGGCGCGTTTCGAGGCGGCGCTGCGAACCGGGGCTCGGTTTATTCGTCGTCAGCATGAATGTTTTTACGAAAACGGTCCCGCGCGGAAAACCCCAGTGTCCAGTGGAGGAGAACTTAATTTTTTCGGCCTCCGGCACAGCAACCCAGCGCGTTTTGGCGGCACCATCCGACCAAAATGGAACGATGATGTCGTAAGGAATCAGCGTAGCGTTTGGCGTGAAGCCGCGCGTATCCGCGAAGGCGCCGGTCTGGGAAAGCAGCCGTGGCATTACGCCGTCGGCGCGTTCCGGCATATTCAAAAAAGCGCGGGGTCGCGGATAGGACGGGCATCCATCCGTTTTGGATATCTCATCTGCGGCTAGCGGGGAAAATCCGGCCGAAACAAAAATCCATGTGGTCAACGCGAGTACGCAGCGCGTCAAAATTCTTTTGCTGAATCGACTTGGCAAGACCGATCCCATTCCTTAGGAGATCCAAATTGTTTTTGTGTTTGTGAATTCACGAACGCCGGCCGCGCCCAGTTCGCGACCAAAGCCCGAGCGTTTTATCCCGCCGAAGGGAAGCCGCGGGTCGGAGCCAACCATTGCATTAATGAATACCATTCCGGCCTCCAAATCAGAGGTGAAGAGTTCTTGTTCCTCTCGGTTGTTTGTCCATGCGCTGGCGCCGAGACCGAACGAAGTGTCGTTGGCCATCTCGATTGCCTGACCAATGTCACTTACGCGAAAAATAGATGCGACGGGACCAAAAACTTCTTCCCCCCAGGCAGGCGCTTCTCTTGGCACATCAACCAGAACGGTTGGCTCATAGAAAAATCCCGGTCCATGAATGCGATTTCCGCCAGTTAACAATCTTGCGCCTGCTGCAATCGATTTCTGAACCTGATCGTGAACGCCTTGCAGGATTTGTTCCGTGGCCAGAGGCCCAATTTCAGTGGCTGGGTCCATGGGATCGCCAATTTTCAACGCGCGCATCCTGTCTACAAACTGGTCGAGAAACTCGTCATAAATTTCGGCCGCAATAAACAATCGCTTCGCCGCGATGCATGATTGGCCGGCATTAATGGTGCGGGCCTTGATGGCGGTGCTGAGAGCGCTATCGAAATCCGCGCTTGGCATTACGATAAACGCATCGCTGCCCCCGAGCTCGAGCACGCTCTTCTTGATCTGCCGAGCAGCCACGCTGGCCACAACACTCCCGGCTTTTTCGCTGCCGGTCAGCGTCACCGCTTTCACGCGCGGATCGATAACGATCCTTTCGACTTGTTCTGGTTCGATCAGAAGCGTTTGAAAGACCCCGTCTTCAAATCCCGCACGGCAAAGTATTCGTTCAATCGCAAGCGCGCACTGCGGCACATTCGAGGCGTGCTTCAGTAAGCCGATGTTGCCGGCCATCAGTGTCGGCGCTACGAATCGAAAAACCTGCCAGAACGGAAAGTTCCACGGCATGATCGCGAGAACCGGTCCAAGCGGTTCGTAATGGACATAGCTGCGTGCCGCGGCGGTTGGAGCCGGTTCGTCTTCAAGGAAGCGCTCGGCATTTTCCGCATAAAAACGGCAGCCGTTTGCACATTTCACGATTTCCTCGACGGACGCCCGGAATAGCTTGCCCATTTCAAGTGTGATGATTTCTGCAAGTCTGTCCTTTTCCTCTAGCAAGAGCGCCGCAGTGGCCTCCAGTATGACTGAGCGATCGGTGAACGTAGTTCTCCGATATTTCCGGAACGCATTCTCAGCGCATTTCAACCGTTTCTCGATTTCCGCATCATCGAACGGAGCAAACTCCTTCACTCTTTCGCCTGAGGCAGGATTGATCGAAGCAATTGCCATACGGCTACCTTACATCGCATTTTGCGGTGTTGAAATTGGCAGGTGTCGCCGAGCTCGGCCAGCGACTCGTCCGGAGGTCGCGCACCACCCATCAATCTATATTCGCAGGCCTTTTGGAATTAACACGCGGTCAAGCGCGTCAAAAAACCATTGCACGAGCAGCGCCAGCAACGCCGCCGGGATCGCCCCCTGCAAGATTGTTACGTTATCGTTTAGATTCAAACCACTCAAAATCGGTTCCCCGAGGCCTCCAGCGCCGATCAATGCCGCTAGCGTTGCAGTCCCGATGTTGATGACCGCGCTGGTCTTGACCCCTGAAAGAATGGAGCGCGACGCCATCGGCAGATAAATCTGCCAAAGCCGCTTAGCAGGGCTTAGCCCCAATGCGACGGCGGACTCGCGCAACGATCGCGGGATATCCTGCAGACCGGTTGCTGTGTTGCGCACGATCGGCAGCAATCCGTAAAGAAACAGAGCGGCGATCGCGGTACGAACGCTAATTCCGAAAAAGGGAAGAGGCACAAGCAAAGCCAGCAACGCTAGCGATGGGATCGTTTGCACAATACTGGCGAACGCAAGAATTCCATGCCCGATCACGCCGCCGCGGCTGGCAACAATTCCAAGTGGAATCCCCACGATGATCGACAGCAAAAGCGAAAATCCTGCCAACTCGAGATGACGCAACGTCCAGCGTGCAAGCTTATGTAGAAAATATTCGGCCTCGAGGCTCGGCGAACTTCCGCTCTCTTCAAAATACAAGTTTGCAGCGGTGGTGTAGTTTTTTGTGCGCTCCGCTTCTGCATTGAGCCGGGTCATCCGTTTTTCATCCAGCGTTCCTTGCAGCCGGCGCAGCGCCTCAATTGCATCTGGACTTGTAGACAACCGAAACAAGAAGACAGCCTCATATTTTGGGAAAAATCCAAGATCGTCTTCGAGGACCACCAAGTCGTTTTCTTCAATCTTCGCGTCGGTCGAATAAGCGTCCTTTACATCAATGGAGTCATTGGCCAGTGCCGCATAACCCAGCGCATGATCGATCCCGATGACGCTTTGTTGAGGAAGCCCGTAACGGTCACGTAAGGGCCGCCAGCCATCCTGGCGATTGAGGAATTCATGAGTGAGTCCAATCTTGAGCTCAGGATGCTTTCGAAGATCACTGATCGTCCGAATGCCAGCGCGTTGCGCTTCAGCGCGTCGCATAACCAGCGCGTAAGTGTTGTTGAAACCCAGAGGCTCTGTCATACCGACACCGAATTTTCGAAGCGCGTCTCGTATTTCCTGAAACGATAGTTGCTGACCGTTTTTTAAAATTTCTTGTGCGATCGTTCCCGTGTACTCCGGGTAGATGTCGATTTGTCCGCCGCGCAGGGCTTGCCATAAAATAATCGTGCCGCCCATTCCCTGGCGATGCTCCGCTGCAATTCCGGCGTCCCTTAGTGCGTGCCTAGCTATCTCACCCAGAACATATGATTCAGTGAATTTTTTCGAACCGACAACAACAGGATTTGCATGCGCCGAAACGACTGCCGCGAAAAGAAGCAAAAACAGCAAGAATAAACCGGCGGGTTGTCGGCGCCGTGCTGGCAATGGTCTAGAACGTTTCATGTCAGCGTGACTCCGCGCTGCGCATTTATGAATTCCGAGACGAAAGGATCCGCTGGTTTTTCCCGCAAATCGCGCACCGTACCTTTCTGCACAACTCGGCCGTCGTTCATCAGCACGATCTCATCGCCAAAATAAACTGCCTCAGCCAAATCATGTGTCACGAAGAGCACTGTCTGTTGCAGCTGCGTGAAGATCTGTTTGAGATCTGTTTGTAACGAAGCGCGCACCAGAGGATCAAGCGCGCCTAGCGGTTCATCGAGCAACAGCAACTCAGGTGAAAGCATTAATGCTCGCATTAATCCGACGCGCTGCCGCTGACCGCCGGAAAGTTCAACAGGATACCGCGCCAGTAGTTTTCTAGGAAACCTGGTCAGCTCGCACAATTCAGCCAGTTTGTTTTGCATTTCGTCCTCGGATTTTCCGATGTGACGAGCCATCAAGATCACGTTGGCGCGGGCGTTCAAATGTGGAAAAAGGCCGCCCTCCTGGATCACATATCCAATTCGCCGGCGAAGGGTGTCAATCGTTCCGGCGGTAATCGGCTCGCCGTTAAAATCGATCAAACCAGAGTCAGGTTCGATTAAGCGAATGATCAATCGAAGCAGGGTTGATTTGCCGCACCCACTAGGTCCGATGAGAACCGTCGTTTTGCCGCGCTCGATGGAGAGATTAGTGGTATCCAAGGCGGTTGCGTCCGCATACCGCTTGCTTACATCGACAAGTTTAACCAGGGCGCTCATTGAGAGTCCCGATATTCTGTAGAAGCAGGCCTGTCGCCTGCAAGCATCGATGGTTTAATTACGAAGCCTGCCGGGCTGCCGCCACAGTTCTGTAGCCGGCGGCCCTGGCCCGTGATATCAACCCCGGCTACAGCTGAAATAGAAAACACCAAACAGCCGTGCGTGATCGGTCCACAATTTGACGAAATCAAATCCCGCCCGGCGAGCAAGAGCGATGAAGCCTTCCGGTGTGTGCTTGTACGAATGCTCGGTCAGAATTCTTTCACCGGCGTGGAAATGAAACTCTCGATCTTGTATGCGGACCGTTTGATCAGCGATGCTGATCAGATACATCTCGATGCGTCCGGCCTCGGAATTGTAAATGGCGCGGTGTTCCCACTTGTTTAGGTCGAAATTTGCGCCGGTCTCGCGATTGATGTGCGACAATAAATTCAAGTTAAATTGCGCCGTTACACCGGCCTCGTCGTTGTACGCTGCTTCGATTACGCTCTGATCCTTCTGCAAATCGACGCCAATCAGCAAGCCTCCTCCTCGACCACAAACATTGGCAATGCGCTGCAAAAATTGGAGCGCTTCATCTGGCTCAAAATTGCCAATAGTCGATCCGGGAAAATAAACAACGTTGCGAGCAGCCTTGTGACGCGGTGCCGGTAACACCACAGGCTGCAGGTAATCCGCACACACCGGCAGGATTTCCAGATTAGGGAAGATTTTTTGAAAACGCATGCTGGATTTGCGCAGTTGTTTCTCAGAGATGTCGATGGGGACATACACGGCGGGGTTCTCGAGTCCCTCAATGAGAATTCGGGTCTTGGTTCCTGCCCCGGTACCAAGTCCGATTAGCTCGATGTTCGGTCCCAGCTGCGCCGCGATCTCTGCGTTGTATCGGCCCAAAATATCGATCTCGGTTCGTGTAACATAATACTCCGGTAATTCGCAGATTTTTTGGAACAATGCGGCGCCTCGCTCATCGTAAAAATACTTGCAAGGCAAGGTGCGCGGATCGGAGGAAAGGCCGGCAATAACGTCCGACAGCAAATCAGACGTCTCCACCGGGAGAGCAGAAGACGGCCGTGCGGCTACAGTACGGGCATTCATTATGGCATTATCGTTTGGCGGGTAACTCGCGGCCGCGCCGATCGGCTTATTGTGGATCGCGTGCGAGTCTGATCCCTGTAAATTGCCAGCGTTTTTCGGGTTGAAAAAAATTTCGATAAGTGCGGCGGATATGAGTGCGCGACGTAGCGCAGGAACCTCCACGCAAAACGTACTGGTTACACATGAATTTTCCATTGTATTCGCCGAGGGCACCGGGCGCGGCGCGATACCCCGGATAAGGCGAATACGCGCTGCGGGTCCATTCCCAAACGTCGCCAAACAACTGGTGCAGATGTCGATGGTTTCCTGAATTGGACAAAGGTCGCGGATGAAATCTTTCATCCTCTACAAAATTTCCTTCGATCGGGCGATCCGATGCTGCACGCTCCCATTCAAACTCCGTAGGCAGACGCAGTCCGGCCCAGTTCGCATACGCGTCAGCTTCGAAATAGCTCACGTGAGTTACGGGTTCCGACTCATCGACTGGACGGAACCCCGATAGAGTAAAGTTCCACCACGCGCCGTCGTGCTTCGTCCAGTAGAGCGGCGCCTGCCATCGCATTTCGTTCACAGTCATCCATCCAAGCGATAACCAGAATTCGGGTCTCGCATAACCATTATCCTCGATGAATGCCAGGTACTCGCCGTTCGTCACTGGCCGTGATGCGAGGGAAAAGCTGGGAACCAGCGCCTGATGCCGCGGTCCTTCGTTATCATAAGAGAATCCCGGACCGTCATGGCCAATTGCCATCACCGTTTCTTGGAACTCAAGAAAATCGATTGGGGTGATTCCAGTACTTTTACCTTTGCTCTTCTGCTCGCGAAAAACCGGATGAAGTGGATTCTGTGCAAACACATGTTTGATGTCAGTGACCAGCAACTCCTGATGTTGCTGCTCATGATGAAAACCGAGAATGAGGATGGGTTCGATTTCATCGAGCAGTTTCTCGTCCGCGCCAGAAAGCAGATCGTCGATATGCGAATCGACCGATGCGCGGTAGCGTTGCGCTTCTCCCACCGTCGGGCGCGAAATCAGGCCGCGCAGGTCGCGCCGGTGCATGTCACCAGCGGCGTTGTAGTACGAATTAAAAAGATAGGCGTACTCGGGAATTTCAGCGCGATAGCCAGGGCTAAACTTTTTGAGGATAAACGTTTCGAAAAACCACGTCGTATGCGCGAGGTGCCATTTCGTCGGGCTGACGTCAGGCATCGATTGGACGACGCAATCTTCCGGTTCGAGACCCACACAAAGCCCGTTCGTGAAATTTCTGATTTGATGAAAACGAGCTAGCAGGCGCTCAACCCGGGCTGAACCGCGATGAAAATGGTTTTGCTTGGCCGCGACCGTGTCGGTGGCGGCATCGACTGACAATGAGCTCAAAGGATGTCTCCCTCTTGTTCGAGTTCTTCCCGGCGAGCTTCGAGCATCTGATCGTGAGCTGCTTCCTCGAGACCATCGATTACCAAATGCTCGCCGACAGTTTCCTCTTCATCAGTTCCGGCACGCGGCAGGCGATGCCCCTTGGAGCTGGCAATCACATTCCATTCTTCGGTGACATCTGCATTATCGGGCGTTTCTTCAGGTGGCGAATTATTTTCGCTGCCCATTAATTCGCGGCGTGCCTGTCTCCAGTCCGCATCGGTAAATTCATTTGGGTTGCGTTCGTCGATCATCGCTATTTCCCTCGCGCGCCTTTCCACCTGCTCCGGGGAAGGCGCTCCAAGTCCGTTGCCGTGCAGTTCGATTTTTCCTGGTCGAGGTTCTGAGTACTCGTTCATAACCAATCGTGTATGGGTACGGTGTCTTGTCCGCATTACATTGTGCCTTACAGATTGGGGGCTTGCAATACCTGCCCTAAAAAAAGCCAACCGCTATTTCAGATGAACAGGCAAAATTTTGTTCAACTCCAAGGCGGCACAGTCGTCGCGTTTCAGGAATACGGCGATGCAAACGGCGTGCCGGTCCTGTTTTGCCATGGCTGGCCAAGCTCATGCACCATGGCGCAAGTGACAGATAAGCCGGCACGAGAGCTTGGCATCCGCATCATTTCTCCCGATCGACCTGGCATTAGCGGATCGACTTTGCAGCCTAATAGAAAACTGGCCGATTGGCCGCACCTGATAGAACAACTCCTTGACCATCTCGGTATTAGCGAATTCCGGGCACTCGGGATTTCTGGCGGCGCGCCCTACGCATACACGACCGCGGTATCAATACCGGACCGGGTGCGGGCAATTGCAGTCGTGTGCGGCGCGATTCCCATGGCCGAAGTTGAAGACTTCAGAGGATTACTGCCGCTTTATCGCTGGATGCTGACACTTCATCGATCCCGACCCGAATTATTGCGAAGGTTATTTTGTATGGCGCGGCCGATCTTGTCATTGCGCCCGCCTTTTCGGCTTCGGCCGTTATTTTTGAAAATGTTGATGTTGCGACCATGCGATGCGGAAAGCCTGCGGGACGCAACAGCCTTCGAAGCGGTCTTCGAAAGTCAGCGGCGTGCCTGGCGTGGGACTGCAGAAGGCGTGATGGCAGACGCGCAGATCTACGCACAGCCATGGGGGTTTTCTCTTGAAGACGTGCGTGTTCCTGTCCGCCTTTGGCATGGAACGCAAGACCGGTCTTTCTCGGTTCATCTGGCGGAAGAAGTAGCGAAACAACTGCCCAACTGTAAGGCGCGTTTCGTTGAAAACGCGGGACATTATTCGCTGCCCATCCGTCACATGCGGGAAATTTTGGAAGACCTGATTTCCTGCTAATTGCAAACGGGCTTGCGACGCGACGTGAATTCCCCTGGCTCCTCGAACATGCAGCAACCGTGACTCCGAGTACATTTTGGTTATGGAAGAGGATTTTACAGGGGGCGCAATTCACGACCAGTCAGCGCGGCGACAATGGAGCGTCGAGCCGCCATTCGATGGGCGCGTGCGACAATTGGTTCGTGACTGGGACGCAAGCGAGACATCCGAACTGATCGAGGAAATGATCGTTACTGCATTAAAGATCGCCCGCGATCATATGAGCGTGGCGGATCTCAAGCTGATCAATCGTTCCATGAAAGAAATGCGCAACGCCGCGCGGGTATTCGCCCCTTTTCAGAATTTGCGAAAGGTGGCCGTCTTCGGCTCGGCCCGCACTCCAGTCGATTCACCTGTATACGAAGTGGCAAAGGAGTTTGCCCACCAGATGGTGTTACACAATTTCATGGTGGTCACCGGTGGCGGGGACGGGATCATGGGCGCGGCGCAGCGCGGCGCAGGCCGGGCGCATAGTTTCGGGCTTAACATTCGGCTGCCATCGGAGCAAAGAGCCAACGAAATCATTCATGGCGATCCGAAGTTAATTACTCTCAATTATTTTTTCACCCGGAAATTGAATTTTGTGAAGGAGGCACATGCATTCGCATTGTTTCCCGGTGGTTTTGGCACACTCGACGAAACGTTCGAAGTGTTAACGCTGATGCAAACGGGAAAAGCCCGCATCATTCCAGTCGTGATGTTGAATCGGCCTCGTGGAAACTATTGGGAGTTATGGATGAAGTTTATTACGGATCGTCTCCTTAAGCGTGGATTGATCTCACAGGAAGATTTTTCCTTCTTCAAGATCACGCGAACCGTTCCGGAAGCTGTCGCGGAGATATTACACTTCTACAAGATCTATCATTCTGCCCGCTGGGTAGGGGAACGATTCGTGATTCGAATGAATGATCGCTTGTCGCAAAAGGCGATTGCGCATCTGAACGAACAATTCGCCGATATACTGCGCAAAGGAGAGATCGTTCAGGGATCGGCTTTACCCCGGGAAATGAATGAGCCCGAAATTTGGGATTTGCCGCGCCTGATCCTTATACCTTTTCGCGATAACTTTGGCCGTTTCCGTCAATTGATCGATGCGATCAATTCCTCTTCAGCGGTGTGAGGCGTTCGGGTGACTGGCCGTTGGCAGAAGTCGATGTGACAGGCGATCCATTTTCACGATTCTTCAGAAGGGTCATGTCGGCCTGAATCTTTGATTTCATCATTTTATCGAATGAAAAATGGTCGTTCGCGTACCGAAGACCATTCGCCGAGCAATGAGCGGCGAAGGTTGGATCGTCAATGAATTCAAGAATCGCGGCCGCCAGCGCTTTCGCGTCGCCTGGCTCGATTATCAGACCGTTTCGTCGATTCTCAATAATTTCAGGAATATCGCCCACCTTTGTCGCGATGACCGGACGGCCACTTGCAAACGCTTCGCGTAAAACGATCGGAGATGCTTCGGTGCGAAGTGAAGCGATGACAATCATGTTGCACGCAGCATAGACATCAGGCGTATCCCAGCGATACCCAGCCATGATGATCTTGTCAGCCAGTTGTGCGCGGTCGATGGCATTCCGAACATTGATTCCACGTTTCAGGATGCCGGTTCCCTGTCCCACGATTACGAAACGCGCATCCGGTCGCTTTTCCAAAACGAAAGGAGCTGCTTCAACAAGCACGAGCTGACCTTTGTCCGGCCGGATCATCCCGATGTTACCGATAAGCGGAGTGTCTGTTCCCAAGCCGATGTCGCGGCGGAATTTCATTCCATCGCGCGGCGGCTTGAACTTTTCCAAATCCACAGCCGAACCAATGACTTCAATCTTCGCCGGATCAACGCCGTGTTCCCGCACGAGATCTTGTTTAATCACCGATGCGTCGGCGACAATGTTGGAACACCCGTGCTTGAAAATAAACGCGCGTCCCTTGCTTCTAATTGGATCGGTAATACATCGAGCGCGGCTTAGTGGAATCCCCAAAAAATAAAGCGGCAGGCAAAGCCAATGATCTTTCGAGCTGTAGGTTTTGATCAGATCGATCCGGTTTTCACGGCAAAATCTCCAGAGACGCCATGAGCATGGAAGGTCGACGCGACTACCGAGCCGCATCGTGACAACTCGAGTGTCGAGTTCCAAGGCTTTGGAGTGGACCTGACTATCTGGATTGCAAACAAGCCATGCCTGGTGCCCGTGAGCATTCAGCCAGTTGATCTCGAGACAGGTGCGATACTCCTGGCCGCCCCAGCTGCGGCTGCTCTCTACGTAGAGAATGTTCACGTAAAATCGGCAACGGTTGCCGTTATCGTACCTAAGCGGCAGCCTTTTTTTCGAGAATGTAGTCGTGGATCGTGTTTACGGTTTGTAGAGCTTTGCCCGCGACTTCCGAGCTTGGCACACCGACTCCGAATGTTTTTTCCATGCTGACCACCAGCTCGAGTGCATCGATTGAATCCAAACCGAGCCCGTTGGCGCCGAATAGCGGAAGATCATCTCCGATTTGTTCCGGAGTGACCTGCAACATCAAATTTTTTACAAGCATCTCTTTGATGCGTGCGCGAAGATCGGTTTCGGCCATAAACGAGCCGCGACCTTGCCGCAAATCGTGTGTTTGGTCAAACATGTAGGATTAAGCCGCGGATGATTTCGCTTTTTAATATGGCGTTGCAGGCTTCTGAGCGCGCATGCGTCCCAGCATGCTTCAATAAAGGGCGGCGTTTCCCTAAACTTGATCGGCTTTCCCGTCGTTGACGGGTTGGCCCTCAATTCGAGGCACAGTCGACTGAGCTGGCTTTACCTCGGATTTGGCTGTTTCTGCGTCGGGCTTTCCTGCTTTATGCAGTTCGTCGTTGAATTCGTCCTTCGCTTTTTGAAACTCCTTGACTGCCTGACCCATTCCGCGGGCGAGCTCTGGTAACTTCTTCGCTCCGAACAAGACCAAAATAATCAACAAGATGACGATCAGGTCCGGCCCTGCCAAATTCATGAAACTGGCGATGAGGCTCATTGGATTAAGCCAACATCAGGCTGTTTCCCGAAGTTTCAAGACAAATTCCCGGGAGCTGGCATCTGGGGCTCAAAGGTTGACACGCTCAAGCTACTGTGGAAAAAGGGTTTTCTACCGATGCGTCCTACCTGGAAAGGCAGTATCAGTTTTGGGCTGGTCTATATTCCCGTAGCGGTTTATCCAGCGACCCGCGAGGAGAAGATCAGTTTCCGGCAGCTTCGTTCCAGCGATCTTAGTCCCATTAGGTACAAAAAGGTGGCGGACGCGGATTCAAAGGAAGTTCCAGCCGACCAAATAGTGAAAGGCTTCGAGTACGAGCGCGGTCGGTACGTTGTTTTAAAGGATGAAGACTTCGAGAAGGTGCGGATCGAGTCAACACATTCCATCGACATCACCGACTTCGTGGATTTGGAACAGGTAGATCCGAAATTCTTCTACAAGCCATATTTCCTCGAACCACAAAAAGGCGGGGAAAAGGCCTATGCAGTGTTGCATAAAGCGCTTAGCGGGACCGGCAAGATCGGCATTGCGAAGGTGGTCATTAGCAATCGGGAACACCTCGCAGCTGTGAAACCGGATGGTTTGTTTCTGATTTTGGAGCTCATGCATTTCGCCAGCGAAATATTAAGCAGCGAGGTTCTGAAGAACGGTTCGGCCACCGCCGTAAGCGATAAGGAATTAAAGATGGCGCAGGCGCTCATTGAGAGCATGGCGGTCTCGTGGGAGCCGGAAAAATATCGCGATGAATATCGGACGGCGTTGATGGAGATCATCGAACAAAAAGCGCAGAACAAAGAGATCGCTGCGAAGGCGCCCGCTCCCCATGCCCCGACTAATGTCGTGGATCTTGTTAAAGTCTTGCAGGATAGCCTGAACCGCACGCAATCGCTCAAGCAGAAACGGAGTTCGGCTCCGTCCGGCGGCCGGCGATCGACCAGTGCGCTGGTCAAACAACGTCGACGAGCAAGTGCCCTGGGGTAGGCCACCAGAACTGCTTCGGTTGCAAAATACGGGTCTGGGCGTTATAGTCGCGACTCTTTATGGCTAAGACCGCCTGGATCAATCGCAATGAACGCAAACGCGCGACGGTGAAAAAGTACGCCGCGTTACGTGCAGAGTTGAAGGCGAAAAAGGACTATACCGGTCTTTGCCAACTGCCGCGGGATGCCAGTCCGACGCGCGTGGTCAACAGATGCGAGGTCACCGGGCGCCGGCGCGCTTTTATTCGCCGGTTCAAGATATCGCGCCTGACCTTCCGTGAACTGGCATCGCAAGGGTTAATTCCTGGCGTAACCAAGTCCAGCTGGTAAATTTTCCATCGTAGGCGCATCGGTGTGCGGTGCGTGAACCAGTCGGTCACGAGCTGGCTGCTACGAGAATGACTAGATGAACTCCCCCTCATTGTTCCTTTTGGCCCCCATTGCAGACGTAGTAGCGCAGCATTGGGATCCGTTAATGATCCTCATCGCCAAGCTGGCGATAGTTGTCTTGTTGGTTTTTCTTAATGGCTTCTTTGTTGTTGCCGAGTTCGCACTCGTCAAAATTCGCGACAGCCAAATCAGGACGCTGGTTGACGAAGGTGTGAGGCGAGCGGGCCTGGTCAGACAGATTAAAGAAAATCTAAACGCGTATCTTTCCGCATGTCAGGTCGGGATCACTGCAGCCAGCCTCGGACTTGGCTGGCTGGGAGAACCCTTCTTTGCGCGAATGCTTCAACCGTTCTTCGCTCTGGCAGGAATCGGATCCACAGCGGTCATCAAATCGGTTTCCTTTACGCTGGCATTTTCAACAATCACGTTTTTGCACATCGTGCTGGGGGAACAAGCCCCCAAGATTCTCGCAATCCGTAAAGCCATGGCTGCGGCGCTGTTTGTCAGTGCGCCGCTGCGATGGTTTTACGCGATCTTTAAACCAGCGATCTCGTTCCTGAACGCCGCGAGCAACTGGGTGCTTCTGCGTATTATTCGCGTAGAGCCGATCGCCGCAGGGGAACTCGCGCACAGTGAGGAAGAATTGCGCCTGATCGTTCAGGAGAGCGAGAAATCCGCCGAAGTTACACCTCTTGGTCGCGAGCTTGTCTTCAATGTTCTCGACCTGCGCGATCGAGTCGTGCGCGATATCATGACCCCGCGGGGAGAAATCGTTTATTTCGATCTGGAAGACGGTTTCGATGCAAACGTGAAAAAGGCGATCGAGTCCCAGCACACGCGATTCCCGCTATGTCGCGAGAATCTCGACAACACCATCGGCTTAATTCACATCAAGGAACTGCTGCCGCTAATGCGCGCGGAGTCTCCGGATTTGTTGGAGATCAAACGCGACTTAATTCCAGTGCCCGAAATGATGCCATTGGAGAAATTGCTCAAATTATTCCTGAGTAAGCATGCGCATCTGGCCCTGGTGGTGGATGAATTCGGCGGGACAGTCGGCGTCGTGACCCTGGAGAACGTGCTGGAGGAATTGGTCGGTGATATCCAGGACGAGTTCGACATGGAAAAGGAAGAATTTCGTAAAATCAGCGCAAACGAATTTACCGTGGACGGCGGGCTAGGTCTTTACGAGTTAAACGAGCTCGCAAAGCTGGAATTAGAGAGCGCGGATGTGAGCACAATTGGCGGCTACGTAACGCATCTGCTCGGTCACCTTCCAAAACAGGGCGAACAGGTCAAAATCGATCACTATCTCGTCACGGTTTCTCAAAGCGACGGTCGCCGCGTAAATCAACTTCATTTCAAGAAATCGAGCAGCAACGCTGCAGAGACGGTGCCCGCCTCGAAGGCGTAGCGCTATCCTGCCGTCCCATCTTTGCGTGAATGCAGGCAAATCCGGTTACCATCCGGATCCGCGACCCAAGCCATCCAGCACACGCTGGTCTCAACCGGCTCGATGAGGATTTTTACGCGATGCTTGCGGCAAATTTCGATTGCCTTCCGAACATCGTCTACTGCCAGCGCGATGCATGCCGGGCCGCTCCAGTCCCATTCGGGATGGCGTTTATGCCCGGTCCCGTTGAGGCAAAGGGTCAGCGGTTCCGTGGCGAACTCACTCCAGAAACCATTCCACTCATGCCCACGTTTGAGGCCGAAGAGTTTCTGGTAGAAGGCGCGGGCCCGTCGGATGTTTTTTGTGTTATACATCACGAAATCGACCGCTCGAACGGGAATTGCGGCCTGACGCGATGAAATCTTTTTCTTTCTCATGCCGGCCTAAGCAATTGCCTCCTGCAATTCCGCCAGCAACGCCGGTCGGCGCCGCAATTGAGCGGTGAGAGCTTCAATTGCGCGCAGAGTTGGGGCACTGATGTAATGCTCCATTCCCTCGACATCGTGGTGAATGACGCGATGGTCCAACCCCAGCAGCCCGAGGAAATCAGTGAGTAGTTTGTGTCGATGCGCGATCTTATGGGCTAGGCTCTTGCCTGCCGCGGTCAAAATAAGTCCCCGATATTTTTCATATTTCAGCAGCCCCTCAGTGTCCAGTCTCTGGACCATGTTTGTTACGCTGGCCTGGGAAATCTCGAGTGCGGCTGCGATGTCAACCACGCGAGCGTATCCCTTTGAATTAATTAGCTCGAGGATCCGCTCCAGATAGTCCTCGACCGCAGTGGAACTTCCGAGCGCCGAGTAGGAAGTTTTTTTTCGCGGCATGCTTCGGAAGCTAGGATTCACTAGGTAATAGTCAAACGAATAGATTATTGCGGTCGAATAAAATTATAATCTGATAAAAATAAGTTTGGCTTGCCTAATTTTCGAGCTAAGGCTTTTGATTGTGAAAAAATGGAACAACATCGCGGACGGGCGGACGAACACGGCCTGGCGCCGAAGCGCAGGACAGGTTTCGCTGCCGGAAGTCCATAGGAGCATTGTTGTCCCGGGCACGCCTTCCTTCTGGCGGAAGCTGGCGGCATTCACCGGACCGGGCTTTCTGGTCGCGGTGGGCTACATGGATCCGGGCAACTGGGCCACCGATCTCGCCGGTGGCGCGCAGTTCGGCTACGCGCTGCTGGCAGTGATCATGATTTCCAACCTGATGGCCATCCTGCTCCAGCATTTGTGCATCAAGCTCGGGGTCGCCACGGGGCGAGACCTGGCGCAAGCCTGTCACGATCATTACTCCACACCAACGGCATGGTTCCTATGGATCCTTTGCGAGATCGCGATCGCGGCATGCGATCTTGCCGAAGTCGTCGGCTCGGCGATCGGGTTACAGCTTCTCTTTGGCATCCCATTGTTATGGGGCTGTCTCATCACGGCGTCTGACGTTCTTTTAGTCCTGTATCTGCAGACCAAAGGCTTTCGCTACATCGAAGCGATTGTCATTACACTGATTATTATTATCGGAGGTTGTTTTACCGCCGAGCTGATCTTTTCCAGGCCGAGCCTGACCGGAATCCTTCTCGGATTTGTTCCAGGGCCGCGCATCATCTCAAACCAGCAGATGCTGTATGTCAGCATCGGGATTTTGGGGGCCACAGTGATGCCGCACAATCTGTATTTGCACTCATCTATTGTGCAGACACGCAAGTTCGAGCAAACGCCGCAGGGTAGACGAGAAGCGATCAAGTTTGCGACAATCGATTCGAGTGTTGCTCTTATGCTCGCGTTGTTTATTAATGCGGCGATTCTGATTTTAGCCGCAGCAACCTTCCACTGGTCCGGACACCGGGAGGTCGCCGAAATTCAGGAAGCGTACAAATTGCTCAGCCCGCTGCTGGGTGTTGGAGTGGCGAGCGTCCTTTTTGCCGTGGCGCTCCTTGCTTCCGGACAGAACTCGACTCTCACCGGTACACTCGCCGGTCAGATCGTAATGGAAGGATTTCTCAATTTCCGTATCAAGCCATGGTTGCGACGGCTCATTACGCGGCTGATTGCCATCGTGCCGGCAATCATCGTGATCGGAGTTTTCGGCGAAAGCAAAACAACCGAATTGCTCATCGCCAGCCAGGTTTGTTTGAGCATGCAGCTGGGTTTTGCCGTTTGGCCTCTGATGCGGTTTACCAACGAGAAGGCGAAAATGGGCCAATTCGCGAACCGTATGTGGATTAGCATTCTGGGTTGGATGACTGCCGGCATTATCATTGTGCTAAATGTGAAGCTCCTGTTGGACACATTTTTGCCAGACTCGGTGCTTAATGCCTTCTACAGTTTGCTTCGGTTACCGGCTCCCCGGTGACACGGCGACGCCATGTATAAGCACATTCTCATCCCACTTGAACACAGTCCTGCTGATGAAACCATCCTTACGCACATCAGACCACTTGCGCGGATGGGCGGCGCGACGCTGCTCCTCGTTCATGTCGCCGATGGCTGGGTGGCGCGTAATTTCAATCAACTCCAGCTGGCTGAAAGTCAGGAGATGAAAGATGACCGCGCCTACCTGGAAAAGCGAGTGCGCGAATTGACGGCGGAAGGCTTTTCGTGCGAAGCCGTTCTGGCGCTCGGTGAACCTTCAGACGAAATCATCAAGCTAGCCCGCGAAAAAGACATCGACTTGATTGCGATGACCACTCATGGCCATCGCTTCATCAGCGACATACTTTACGGGGCGACAGTAGATAAGGTACGCCACGAAGTAGACGTGCCGGTGTTGTTATTGAAAGTACAAGGCTAGAAATAACGGATCCGAATGAGTGGACGGCGAAAACGCTCCGAGGTTTCCATACGGCGGTTCGTCCATTCTAACTTTGTCATCAATTCGTTATTCGACATTCGTGCTTCGGCATTTAATTCTTTCTCGCGTTGAAAGTCCTTTTTCTTACCAACGAATATCCGCCGCACATTTACGGCGGGGCAGGCGTTCACATTTCCTATCTTTCGCGCGAACTGGCGAAGATGATGCCGGTGGAAGTTCGTTGCTTTGGCGATCAGCGTGTCGACGAAGGAAATCTCACGGTCATCGGCTATGAAGTGGATACGAGCAGTTTCACTTGTCCGAAACCCTTGCGCTCCGTTTTTGGGGCAGTGCGACGCTGCACCGATTTCAACACAACCAACATCGACGCCAACATTGTGCATTGTCACACGTGGTATACCCATCTCGGCGGGATCCTGGCGAAAAAGGATTATGACATTCCGCTGGTGATTACGGTCCATTCGCTCGAGCCGCTGCGGCCCTGGAAGCGGGAGCAACTCGCAGGCGGGTACGATTTCTCGCTTTGGGTTGAGAAAACCGCTCTGGAAATGGCGGACGCGATCGTTGCCGTTTCTCGCGAGACCAAAGCCGATGTCGAACGCTTGTTCAATGTCGATCCGGCGCGCGTGCACGTGATCCACAACGGAATTGATCTGGAGCAATATCGGAAAATCGATTCCATCGGAGCGCTAAAACGATACGGCATCGATTCAGACAAACCGTATGTTTTATTTGTCGGCAGGATCGCGCGCCAGAAAGGGTTCCAACATCTGCTGCGCGCAATCCAATTCATGGATCCCGGTTTTGAAATCGTCCTTTGCGCTGCCGCGCCAGACACGCCGGAGTTGCAGGAAGAAATGCGAACCTCTGTGGAACGCGCAAAGGCGCAGCGACCCGGGGTCGTTTGGATCAACGAAATGGTGAATCAAACAGCGACCCGCGAACTTTACTCACATGCCGCCGTGTTTGTTTGCCCTTCGATCTACGAACCGTTCGGAATCATTAACCTCGAAGCGATGGCGTGCGAAACCGCTGTGGTCGCAAGCGCCGTGGGCGGAATCAAAGAAGTTGTTGTCGATGGCGAGACTGGATTTCTCGTTCCACTTGAACAAGCCAAGGAAGGCTCATTCGAGCCGACAAATCCCGAGAAATTCGCGCGAGATCTCGCCCAGAGGATCAATCAGTTAATGAATGATAAACAGCTGCGCCGGAAATTCGGCAAAGCCGGGCGTAAACGTGTAGAAGAGCACTTTACCTGGGCCTCAATCGCGCAGAAAACGAAAGCGCTCTACGAAACATTGGTACGAAACGCACAGTAGCGCACGCGAGAACGCACCAGAAGAGCGGCTGAGGACAGCCGCCACTACACCCAATCAATTCCAAGCTGTAGAGGCGCGTGTCCTCACGCGCGGAGTAAAACCTACCAAGAGGTGTCGAGGCGCGCTCCCCACGTGCATGGCAAACCTATCAGGAAACTGTTCGTACGCCCTACAGTTGTTCGATCGTATACCCCCGTTTTTCCAGCAGTTTTACAACACTGTTTGGACCGGAGAAGTGCAACGCGCCTGCGACGATTGCCGTCGGTTTGCCACGCCTGAGTTCCGCCTCAATTCTCGGAATCCATTTGATGTTACGGTTATCGACAAAACGTGCGGCGATCCACGGAGCCTGGGTCCGCAAATGGCTGTCACCCGCCCAAAGCGCATCGGTGTCGCCTTTAAGCCAGGCCTTATGCATCCTGCTGAATTCCTTCTCGGCATTGTCGGGCTGCTCGAGGGCATCACGCAAAATAAATTCGCTGTCGCGATCGGATAACCCACCCATGACTGCGACGTGCTCGTCCACCGATTCGAGTCCGTCGATTTCCTTCTTTGTCCTGATGGCATGATCCACGAAATAGTTGTCCAGACCATGTGTAAGCGAACTCTTGCTGTAAGTCACCGGGCCTACTAGGTGTTGTGCGATCCACCACGGTTTGTAGTTCAGTTCGCTGTCAAAATTTCCATTCTGTCCCCGCGTTGGTCGACGATCGTCCGGAATGATCGCCGTGATATTTTGGCGGAGCCAGGTCAAAAGCTCTGGATCAATTTTGGACCGGATATTTTGTCCGCGTGGGTATTTGCCGGCCGCAGCGAATTTCTTTTCAAATTCAACATGCCGGTTTGGGTCGAACTCGAAGAGAAAACGTTTGCTGTCTCTTAAAGCGATCTCGTAAGCCTTGGGGAGTGGATAATCCTTTTTGCTCAGCGCATGGATCGATCCCACCAGATAAAACGGCGCTTTCGCATTGGTCACGCGCCACACGCAACATTTCGGGATCCGTCGTGCGGCTTGAGCAGGAGCTGCAAAGAGCAATGCTGAGCCAACAAAGAGCGACGCGATCCGAAAACAGGTGGAGCGTTGGGGAGTAAAGAACATTTCCGGTGTTTAACGCGAAAAAGCAGCATGTCAATCAGCAGTTTTGACAAAAAAACGACGGCTCCCTGGGACCCTCGAAGCTCGAGTATTAAAGCCATCAGAATCGTCGCTTCTTGAGATTAGACGCGTTTCCGATACAATTGCGCCCGGCATGGTCCTCCCGGTAAAACAATGGGTCGCAGGCGCGTTCCTGGCCGGTATCATTGCGATCTCGCAAACAGCAGCTTCTGCCGCGGATCCATGGAAGATTATCAAAGTAAGCGGTAGCGACTATCTGAGCGTGGAAAACGTCTCACAGTTTTACGGAATGCCCGCGGGCATTGCCGCTTCCGGCGAGAAAGTGGAATTCGAGAGTGTGAAGAATCCGCTGCAATTCGTCGGTGGCAGCCGCGAGGCGATGATCAACGGGGCGCGCAGCTGGCTCTGTTTTCCGGTGATCGAGCACGATGGAAAATATCTCGTCTCACGCACCGACCTGTCCAAAACCATCGAGCCACTGGTGCGGCCACACCGGGTTCCCAATGCCGGCAAAGTTCAGACCGTAGTTCTGGATCCGGGCCATGGCGGATACGACCGGGGCCAGGTTAGCCGTTATGGATACGAAAAGGATTTCGCGCTCGACGTGGCGCGAAAGCTGCGCCAGCTATTACAGACTAAAGGGTTGCGCGTGATTATGACGCGCGAAGGCGATTACTTTGTGCCGCTGGAAGTACGGGCGCAGATCGCTAATTCGGCGCGGGACTCGATCTTTGTCAGCATTCATTTCAATGGGACAAACAGCGATCTAAACGCAACAGGCTTTGAAATCTTTTCCTTTACCCCGCGAGGAGCGCCATCTACTTCCGACAGCGCCGTGGCTCCGAGCGCTCTGAGCTCGCAACCTGGCGGCACGGTGGACGCCCAAAGCATGGCGCTCTCGGCTTGCATTTATCATTCGTTACTCGGTCATCTACGGGAGTACGACCGGGGCATCAAGCGGGCACGGTTCGCGGTGCTGCGTCTGACCAAAGTGCCCGCGGTGCTGATTGAAGGAGGGTTCCTCACACAACAGGGCGAGTGTAAATTGATTGCGCAAAAAGATTGGCGCACAAAGCTTGCGCACGCGATCGGCGTTGGGATTGAGAGTTACTGCGCTCTGGGAAGCAAAAAACAGCCACCACTTCTAGTCGCGGATTATCGCAAACAGATTAAGTCCGCGCCGGATGAATTCGTCGTTCAAGACGCGGAACTGAAAGAAGCCGATACCAGTCTGATGGAGCTTGTTGGCAAATCAAAGTTTGTTTCACCACAACAGACATCAAATCCCAGAACCTCCCTGGAGTCCGCGCCGATTGTCCCGTGACTCTTTGTCAGGAGCGTTTTGGCACCCAAATTTTGAGTAGCGCAGCCGACGCTGCGCTCTCTTCACCGCCGATTGACCTTGACTCCGCTCGCCTGCAGCGGGCTAATCTTGCTGCTGAACCCTAACCAAAGGACCAAGATCATGAAAAAACTAATCACCTGCACATTGACAGCGCTGCTCGCGACCGTTGCGATTTCATTCGCCGCGCCCGAGAACGACAAGGACGCCATCATCTCCAAGGAAAAAGCCGCCTGGCAGGCTTTCAAGGATAAGAAAGCCGACGACTTCAAGAAGCTTCTTTCCGCGGACCTTGTGACCGTTTACGCCGATGGAATGCACAGCTTGCAGCAGGAAGTCGATGGGATGTCCAAGACAGACATGAAATCGTTCGACTTGAGTGATTTCAACGTCGTATTCCCGAATAAGAAAACTGCAATCATTACTTACAAAGCGAAAATCGAGGCAACGGCGGATGGAAAGGATGTCTCCGGGACCTACAATGTTGGCTCGGTATGGCACACAGCGAACGGCCAATGGGTAGGCATCTTTCATACAGACTCGAAAGTGGCCCCCCCGACATCACCTGCCGGATGAATTTCTTTAACGCCTAGTCTGCAGTGGGCGCTTTGCTTTAACTGGGGACCACAGTTAAATTGACTTCGCTTGTGCCAGCCCTATTCTGGGTGAGAAGCAAGCTGCGGGGGAGCCGCAATGGCTGAGAGTGTCGCCCCGGCGACAGACCCCTTGAACCTGATGCGGGTAATGCTGCCGAAGGGAGCGAGGGTCCAATGCCGGACTGGTGATATCAGCCGCGCGCGTCACCGCGAAGGGCTTTTTGTTTATGAAAAGGAATCCAAATGGCGAGGGTTTAGTCGACGGGAATTCCGGCACAAATGGATCCGGCGAAAACGCGGTCGGCGACAGCGGCTACAATTTTCCGAATTCACACAGGACTTACCTGGCCGGAAACTTGCATCCGGATGTGCGCGTCCCGTTTCGGGAAATTTCGCTTTCACCTACCAAATCGACGAAAGGCGAGATGGAAGTGAACGAACCGGTGCGTGTTTACGACACCAGTGGCCCGTGGGGTGATCCCAGTTTTCAGGGCGACGTCGAACAAGGACTTCCACCGCTACGCGCCAATTGGATTCGCGACCGCGGCGATGTGGAAGAGTACCAAGGCCGAGTCGTTAGGCCAATGGACGATGGATATCTCTCTGAAAAGCATCGGACAGCAAAATCAAATGGCGCTTCAGCCGACCGCAGCCGCTACAATGGAAATTGGGTACAATCGGCAAACAAAAAACCCCTGCGGGCAAAATCTCATGCCGTCACGCAGCTTTGGTACGCGCGCCAGGGGATCATCACTCCTGAAATGGAGTACATCGCCATTCGCGAAAACAATCGTGCTGTAGCTGGGATCGATAATCTCGGCTACGAGAGGAACAATCTTCGTCAGCAACACCCGGGCCAATCATTTGGCGCGAACATCCCAAAAGAGATCACACCGGAATTCGTTAGGCAGGAAGTCGCTCGGGGTCGCGCGATTGTTCCAGCCAATATCAATCATCCCGAAAGCGAACCGATGATTATCGGTCGCAATTTCCTGGTAAAGATCAACGCCAACATCGGCAATAGCGCGGTTGCGTCGTCGATCGAGGAGGAAGTCGAGAAAATGCGTTGGGCCACGAAATGGGGTGCCGACACTGTGATGGACCTCAGCACCGGCAAGAACATCCACGCGACGCGCGAATGGATCATTCGCAACTCGCCCGTGCCGATTGGCACGGTGCCGATTTATCAGGCACTCGAAAAAGTTGGCGGCCGCGCGGAAGAACTTACGTGGGAAATTTACCGGGACACACTGGTCGAACAGGCGGAGCAGGGAGTCGATTACTTCACAGTACACGCCGGCGTTTTGCTTCGATACGTGCCATTAACAGCCAAACGTGCGACCGGGATTGTTTCCAGGGGAGGGAGCATCATGGCCAAATGGTGTCTCGCGCATCATCAGGAGAGTTTTCTCTACACACATTGGGACGAAATTTGCGAAATCATGGCGGCGTACGATATCAGTTTCTCGATCGGGGATGGTCTGAGGCCTGGCAGCATTGCTGATGCAAACGACGAAGCACAGTTCGCCGAGCTCTACACGCAAGGCGAGTTGACCAAGCGGGCTTGGGCGCAGGATGTCCAGGTGATGAACGAAGGACCGGGCCACATCCCCATGCACATGATCAGGGAAAACATGGAGAAACAACTGGAGTGGTGCGACGAAGCGCCGTTCTACACGCTTGGTCCGTTAACAACGGATATCGCTCCCGGCTATGACCACATTACCAGCGCGATCGGGGCGGCGATGATCGGCTGGTACGGCACCGCGATGCTTTGTTATGTGACGCCGAAAGAACATCTCGGTTTGCCTGACAAGAAAGACGTCAAAGACGGCGTTATCGCATACAAGATCGCCGCGCACGCCGCCGACCTGGCGAAAGGTCATCCCGGCGCGCAGTACCGCGACAATGCCATTAGCAAAGCGCGTTTCGAATTTCGCTGGGAAGATCAATTCAATCTCTCGCTCGATCCTCAAACTGCGCGCGAGTTTCACGATGAGACCCTTCCGATGGAAGGGGCAAAATCAGCGCACTTCTGTTCCATGTGCGGACCGCACTTCTGCAGCATGAAGATTACAGAGGACGTTAGAAAGTATGCTGCAGAACAAGGAATCGATGAAGCGAGCGCAATTGATGCAGGTTTGCGCGAAAAGGCCGAGGAATTTCAAGAGAGTGGAGCAGAAATTTATTCTAGACGACGATAAATAAGGCGATATAGATGGGCACGCCCACCAGGGCGAAGATGAAGGGCACAGGCTTCGTCAAATCTCGCCTTTTCTCCGCGGCTCCGGAGGGAACGGCCGCGCTATTCTTCATTCAAATCTTCGCGACGCTCGGCTTCGCAGTCCTTTATTCGACGCTGGTCCTGTACGCGACGAAGCATCTGCATCTCGGCGTTAAAGAGGCCACCACTTTGATGGGCGTGTTCGGCGCCTTCAACTACGGTTTGCACCTTTTCGGCGGTTACCTCGGCGGCCGGTTCCTTTCGAACCGCAAGCTGTTTGTGGGAAGCATGGCGCTGCAGGTGGTCGGCTGTGCATGTATCGCCTCCGGCACGCTGGCCCTGTTCTATGTCGGCCTGGCCCTGTTCCTCACCGGCAGTGGCTTCAACGTAACCTGTATCAACATGATGCTCACGCAGCGTTTCACCCCGGAAGATCCGCGCCGCGAAGGAGCCTTCCTCTGGAATTACGCGGGAATGAATGTCGGCTTCTTCGTTGGGTTTAGCGCGGCCGGTTATTTCCAGGCGACCCAGAGTTACGCGAGTCTGTTCATTTTTGCTACCCTCGGCAACTTCATCTCCATCATCCTCGTCTTGTTCACGTGGAAAACGCTCGCCGACCGTAACACCACGCTGCTCGACGCAACGCCGAAGCAATTCCGGCTTCGTCAGCTCGCCGGCACCGGCATTGTCTTCGGCCTCGTTCCGGTCGTGTGGCTATTGCTTCAACGGCCCGGCAGCACAGAGACGATCTTGAAAATGATTTGCGCCGCGGTCGCGCTCACCTTGATCTATCTCACCGTCCGCCATCAGGATCGCCGCGAGCGGCGGAACATGACGGCGTATCTGATTCTGACAATCGGCTCGCTGATGTTCTGGTCGCTCTACCAAATGGCACCGAACGGTCTGATGTTGTTCGCGGTCAACAACGTCAACTTGATGGTCGGTTCTGTGAAGATTCAGCCACAGTGGATTCAAAACATCAACACTGTTTGCATTGTGCTAGGCGGACCGTTGTTCGCGGCGTTCTTTACCCGGATGCGAGCGCGCGGGTGGAGAATTGACATCCCGCAGCAGTTCGCAGCTTCGCTCCTACTTATGGCGACTGCCTTTTTCATTCTCACACTTGGGATCAAGCTGGCCGGCGCCGATGGCAAGAGTGCGTTCATCTGGGTGTTCTTGAACTATGTGCTTCAGAGCATTGGTGAGCTGCTCATTATGCCGATCGGATACGCGATGATCGGCAAGCTCGCACCCAAGCAATATCAAGGCATCATGATGGGGAGCTGGATGCTCGTGACTGGCTTGGCGTCACTGTTTGCAGGCGACTTTTCGGGAATGATCCCCGAGCCGACCGGTACCACTGCGGTCGCTACCAACGTCGCTTACGCGAAACTCTTCACAGAGCTCGGCCTTGGTAGCCTCGCGGTCGGTCTGATGCTGGTCGTGCTAATTCCGTTCCTCCGCAAGCTGATCACCGACAAGGCCGAGACACCTTTCGTCGAAGGGCCGGCGACTGTTGTTCCCGCATAAGACGCGCTGACCGCGTTTGGTTTCGACTGATCGCTGCAGTCACGTCGCTGTGCGACGTTCCCCAGACGAGGACGAGTCACGAAAAAACGAAATCTGAAATCAGACAGTTTGCGCTTTCGATTACGATCTCGCAGGTTGGGAGACCAACATGAATATCGAAACGCTGCATATCGGAATGAAGGTGCGCCATCCGCAATATGGCGTTGGTTCGGTAAAATCGCTGACCGAGAAAACAGCCGAGATCGTCTTCGAGGATGAATCGCGGACAATTGCGCCGGGGTCCAGTGATCTGCAACCAGCGGAACCGACCGCCACTTTGAGTGAGTTAGAAGTGCCGCTGGCGAGCCTCATCCGGGATACCACTCGCGCAGTGGTGGAAGCACTTGGACTCGAACAAAAGGATGCGGTCGTAGAAGGTTTGGCGACGCGATGGCAGCGCGGAAACCTGGTCATGCAACCTGCCGACACTTCGCTCCAGGCAAAAGAAGTGCCGGTCGAGACGTTCTTCCACAAAATCGTGATGATCCGGAACAATCTGCGAGTTCTCGAGCAGAAGGTGAACGCCAGTGACAAATTGAGCGATGCCGACAAGTTCGACCTCCAACAATATATCACTCGCTGTTACGGTTCGCTCACCACGTTCAATATCCTTTTCAAGAACAAGGACGATCAGTTCCGCAGCGGCCGTTGATGGCGCGTCCTCTGTGCAGACGATCAGCAGATCAAAATCAGGCGCCGAGTGATTCGACGGTATAGTTGTTACTGGCCCGGCACCGGGGATTGCAAACCGGAAGGATTCGACTGATCGAACATTCCGCCTTGTCCATGTCCGCCATAACGTCCTCCTCCTCCGCCGCCACTGTGATGCCGGTGAGGCTGTGAAGAATCGCCTAAGGAATCGTCGTTAGCGCAGGCAGAGCTGAAGAGCGCACCGCCAAGGCCAAGCAAACCCAGCCACATCTTCACGGATTTGAGACGATTTGAAGTTCCCATGAAACAAAATGACCGCGGGCAGCCAAGAATGGTTACGGAATGTCGAAGCAAATTGATTGGTAGCGATGAACACAGGATTGGCGTAGTAAGACGCTCGTGAACGCGGATGACGCAATCGAGGAAGATGTGGAGGAGCGGTTTAACGGCGCCGAGCTGAGCGAATCCGTTCTCACGCGCGATTGGAACTCGCCGGAAGAGGAGGCCGCATGGTCAAACCTGTAGCCGGCGAAATTGTCGTCATTCCGTTTCCGCAAGCTGATAGCGGAAAGCGTCGGCCTGCTTTCGTAGTCGCCGATCTTCCCGGGGCAGATTTAATCCTCTGCCAGATTACCGGACGGGCACACTTCGATGGTTTTGCCGTCACGCTGGATAAAAGCGATTGTGAGCGCGGCCAAGTCGATCAACCTTGCTACATCCGTCCGCAACGTTTGTTCACGCTCGAGCATCACATCATTCTTCACTCGCTCGGAAAAGTCACGGAAGCGAAATTAGAAGAAGTGTTGAAGAGAGCGCGCGAGTTCTTCGTCGAGTAGCGTGAAAGACGATCTATTCGCAGGCGGTACGCCTGCCATCAGAGGTGAGACATGGGGGAGGTGTCGATTCTTCGCCACCACATCACTGGAACACGGTCTTTGGTTCAGGCGACGCCAGGATCTTTTGAAACCGCAGATCCTTCCGTAACGGGTCCCACTCCCAGCGCTGTCGCAGATCGGAAAGCGTGATGCTTGCGTCGCAGTAATCAACCGCGAATGGCATCGTGAGAAGATGCTCGATCAGATGGATCGCGTGATCGCCATCGCCGTTGCGCGCATAGATCAACGCGAGAAACCCCTCCACTGTGCCACGATTGATTATGTCTTTGGAGATAGAGGTCAGTTCTTCTCCGCGCTGGCCTTCGCGCAACGCGTCATCTTTGCGTCCCATCAACGCGTAAAGAAAACCGAGTTGCGCGTGGCGAATGCCGTCTTGCGGACTCTTCATCACAACTTGTTCCAGTATCGGCCGGGCTGCTTCGAACTCCTGCTGTGCCCGCGCCACATCGTTACGCACTAGCGCTACACACCCTGCGAGATAGCTTTTTGGCAATGGCACGCCCGTTGGCGCGACGAAGTTCTCCAGCCGGGCCGATGTCAGTGCGCGTTCGGCGGCATCCGGATCGCGATCCATGAGAGACACGTCCCAGCGACTGAAAGTGACGACTCCGTCGGGATCGAGATTTGGTGCGAAGCTCTCCAGAACTGCCTTAATCGGGGAGGTGCTCCCTTTCCAGAAAAACTCAATGTAAGCGCGCTGTATCTTGACGTTGAGTGAATCCGGCGCCAGCGCGAGTACGCGATCCATTCCTTTGATAGCATTAGGCCAGTCGCGTATTCCGAAATAGGTCTGCGCTGCATCGTATAGCGCAATGGAATTGCGCGGATCGATTGCTTCAGCTTTTTGGTACGCAGCTATGGCCTCTGTTAAATTCCCCTGGCGTCGTTGGACCGCGGCGATGTAAAGACCCACATCGCCATCATTCGGGAGCGTCTTTGCTGCCAGATTCAATTCGCGCAGAGCTTGATCGTAGTTGGCCTCTTCGTAGTAGAAATAGAGGCCAAGTGCGAGATGCCCTTCGCCAAGATCAGGTTGAAGGCGAAGCGATTCGTCCGCTTCACGACGGGCGGTCTCTCTTACCTCCTGCGTTGGTTCGAACCAGTGATATATCATGCTCATCACGGCTGAAAGTCGTGCGTGAGCGAGTGCGAAATTCGGGTCGAGTGTGATGGCTTGTTTGTAAAGCTCTGCAGCCGACTTGAAATCCTGCAGGAAATTATCGGGTCGCGTCTGGTAATCGCGGGCGCGCAAATACAGCACGTACGCGTCAGCATTCGTCGTGGGTTTGGTTTCGACTCGCGCTTTTTCCTGCGGTGAAAGCGTGGCCTGCAACGAATCAGCGATACGCTTTGCTACTTCGCCTTCCACGCCAAAGATGTCTGTCAATTGCCGGTCATAACTTTGCGCCCACAGATGAGCGTCATTGTCAGCCTGGATCAACTGCACGTTGATATGCACCCGGTCGCCGGCCTTTTGCACACTGCCTTCGAGCACATTGCTCACATGCAACTGACGGCCGATCTCGGACAGGTTTTCGGGAGCGCTTTGGTAATGAGCGGTCGAAGTCCTGGAGATAACGCGAAGCCCGCTGATCTTCGAAAGCGCGGTAATGATTTCATCCTGAATACCCTGCGCGAAAAACGCATTCTCCTTGTCTGAGCTGAGGTTCTCGAAGGGTAGCACGGCAACGGATTTGTCCATGCTTTCCGCCGGCGCGGCTTGTTTTGGCAGTTCAGCAGTCGCCGATGATCGGCTTCGCGTGAATTGAAATGCGAGCAACGCAGCCGCGAGCACGGCTGCAGCGACAATGATGGCGGTCCACTTTCGACCGGGCTCGGGCGCCCTCGACTCTCGCGGCGCGACCTCTTCTGCGCGTCTGATTCCTTCCGGTGTCAGTTCGAATGCCCACGCAAGAATCAACGCGACTGGAAAACCGAGAATGACTGCGGTGACAAACACCTTCATCACCCACAGAGGCGCTTCGAATGTCGGGAAAAGAATGGAGGCCGCCTGGATCAGCAGCCACGCCACGATCGCGTAGGCAACCGCGACCCTGTAAACCTTGCGTCGCTTCAGCTCGGTCAAAAACGTAGCCGGATCCATGACAACGGCGGGAACGTTACCGCAACAGGCTTCTTATGCACAGACAGGAATACGCACCACGATGGCCTAGGCGCTGTAAAGGATGAGCTTGTTCGAACACAACGGACCAATGACCCGGTGGGTAGGGAGGGGGTCCTTATTTGCATACGCGTGACGCAAATGAAAGACTGCCGCGTGCGCATCCGGCTCGGACTTCTTCTTATTCTGGCAGCGGCTTGCCTATTCTGCGCGCATGCGCAAACGCCATCGCCATCGCCTAACGAGAAAAGGCCTATTTCGATCACCTGGCTCGGGCACGCGGCATTCGAGATCGTTTCGCCCGGCGGTACCGATCTTTTATTTGATCCGTTCCTGACTAAGAACCCGGCAACCCCGCCGGAAAAGAAAGAGCTGTCTCGCTACCATCCGACTCATATCCTTGTGACGCATTCGCACGGAGACCATCTCGGTGACGCTGTGGAATTGGCAAAATTAAGCAAAGCGAAACTGGTCAGCGTGATGATGCTCGAAACCTTTGTGACCAAGGGTGGCCTGCCGCGAGAGCAGATCGAGCCCATCAACGTCGGCGATCAGGTGATTGCGGGCGACGTGAAGATTCACGTGGTGCCGGCCATGCATAGCAGCGAACCGAGCGGTCGACCGGTTGGTTACGTGCTCGAGTTCGCCGATGGACGAACGCTCTACGATGAAGGCGATACCTGGATCTTTGGCGACATGTCACTGATCCAGGAATTCTACCATCCTAACATTATCCTGATGGGATGCGGCCCGGTGGCAGACGGACAATATGTGCGCACACAATGGCTGGCGGTGAACCGCTACTTCAAACCGCAGGTGGTTATTCCGATGCATTACGGCGCGTTTCCCGGCTCCTCGAGCGAGGCAGACATCCGAGCCGTGGTCGGAAACGATCCGCGAGTGAAATTCCTGAAGCCGGGCGAGACGCGAACTTTTTAACTTTCGAAGCATCGGGATTAGCTACGTGCGTGTGCGCAATTTCGAGTCGCAGCTTTGGCTGTCACAACCACGTTCCAAAGTGTTCGCGTTCTTTTCCGATCCACAGAATCTCGATTTAATTACACCGCCGTGGCTGCATTTCCGGACCAGTACGGAGGACCCGGGCGAGATGCGGCGAGGCGCGGTGATGGTTCACCGCCTGCGCATTCATGGATTTCCGTTGCGATGGCGAAGTAAAATTACTGAGTGGGATCCGCCGGCCCGTTTTGTCGACGAACAAATCAGTGGCCCGTACCGGCTATGGATCCATGAGCATCGATTTGAGGAGCGAGAGGGCGGTACGCTGGTGCAGGATCGTGTTCGTTATGCCGTGCCATTCGATTTTCTGATCCATCGGTCGTTCATTCGCCCTGATATCGAGCGAATCTTCGCCTGGCGAGAAAAGAAGTTACGAACGATTTGGAAGTGAGGCTAACAATTGAAAACCCGCAGAGGTGGCCGCTTTCCTGGTTGGAGCGGGACCTACCAATCCGCGGCGGGATTGACACCTCTTGTTAACAAACAACTTCGAGAGGACTTGTAGCAGATTCGTCACTTGAACCGAGGTTACTCGTTTCTAGGTTTTCGTGCCTTCCATGACTCATGAGCTTGTAGCAATCGACAGCGGGGACTCTTCGATACAGGAAGGCCTGGCTTTTCGGACCGAGCCACCATTGGCGAGTGAAGTTTTTGGAGAGTTCTGTGCAATCTGGAGGCAATTCGATGGCAATGGGGTAATCGGATCATTAGGGCTTGGATGCTAACGTTTCCATGCGCCGCGATCATCGGGGCGATCTTCTACTTTCTTGCAAGCGTTACCCTTGGCCGCTTCATTCCTGCTCTGAAGCACAGCTGTAGTAGACTGCCGGAATGTGCCTCCAAGTTTTATCAAGGGAATGACTCACTATCACGTAACGCAAATCGAAGACTACGAGCCGTTGATTGGAAGATTCCGGCCGATCTTCCTTTGGTCGTACAAATTTCGCGGTTCGATCCATGGAAAGATCCTAAGGGTGTGGTAGAGGCGTTCAAGTTAGCGAACCAGGAAGTGGATGCGCGACTGGTGTTGCTCGGCAATTTCGCTACTGACGATTCCGAAGGCGAAGAAATATTCAATTCGCTCTGTGCCTGTCGAAGTAACCGCATTCTCATTTTAACCAGCGGCGATGACACGTCCCTCGTGAATGCGTTGCGGATGCGCGCAGCGGTCGTGTTACAAAAGTCCTTGCGTGAAGGTTTCGGTTTGACGGTCGCCGAAGGGATGTGGAAAAGCCGCGCGGTGATCGGAGGTAACGTCGGCGGTATCCGACTTCAGATCGAAGATACCGTTAATGGATTTCTCGTGTCCTCCAACAAGGAGGCCGCCGAGCGAATTGTTCAACTCTTGAGAGATAAACAGCTGCGTGAGGAAATGGGACGTAGAGGTCACGAAACGGTCCGCAAAAACTTTTTGCTCACCCGGTACGCCGAGCAGTACCTCGATCTTTTCAGTGGATTCGATGATTCAGGCACTCTGAAAAACGCGTAACAAAAAAAGGAAATGCGCGAGATTTGGGAGTAAAAGCTAGCTCGATCGAAGACTCGCCGCAGAGAGCTTGAGCACACCGAGTAGAAGATGGGAATTCCGGACGTTTACTGCGGCCGAAAATCCTGGGTATTGCCCGATATTGCTTCCGTCAAACCGCGCCCGCGTAACACGTACACTCGAAAAAGATCGGTACGGTTTTCAGCACCGGTTTTATCCACTGCTTTTTTGTCATGTCTCACGTTGTTCTACGGAACCGGCGGAAGGAAGTTCCTCGAAAACAGTTGAACGGCCAAAAAAAGAATCTTCCCGCGGGGAAGGACCTTCGAGTGGCTGAAACGTGGATCCGCAAGATAATTCGAGACCTTGGTCCTCAAATTTCCGTAGAAGTCAGCGTGAACCTCTCTATGAAATCACGACTAGCACCCCTTCCTCTTCCACGACTCGCACGGCTCGTTCTTCTCTACACGCGCGACGCTGACTTCCAAGACGTTGCAAGACAAGCGCTCTCGGATACGGGCACCGTTCTCCTCATCGCACAAACCGCCGAGGAAGCATTGCAGATTGTTTGCCGGCGAAAGCGTGAGTTGGACGTCGCCATCATGGCTTTCAATGATGATTGCCGTGGGATTACTTTACTTGGCGCCGTTCATGGCTGCTGTGAGCAACTGCCAAAGCTCGTCGTTGTCGACAAAGATTCAGAGCAGGCAAGAGCCCTTGCGTACGCGAATGGCGCACGCGTTTGCCTAAGCAAACCCGTCTCGTCAGTAGAACTGGCGAATGCTATCGCCGATTTGGAGACGGTCGCTCCGCAACTCGCCGTAGCCTAACGAGGCGTTCTGCAGCGGCGATCTCTATTCGCCGGCCTTTCAGGTGGAACGCGTTGTCCTCGACGCGTTGGCAACTGTACACGGCTTCGACGATCAATTCCCATCGTCTTCGGAGAAGCCGATCCACCTTGGTAAGCCGTTACTACTTTAAGATCGGAATGATCTCGGTTTGGATAGGCTGACCAGTGACTTCGATATCTCTATCCGAAACGTAAACGTTGATTTCCGACCGAACGCCGAACTTTCCTTCCTGGTAGATCCCAGGCTCAATCGAAAAACAAACTCCCGGGATGATGCGCCGTGAATCGCGCGTTTCGAAGTCGTCGATGTTCACACCATTGCCATGAGTTTCTTCGCCAATGGAGTGACCAGTCCGATGCGTGAATTGCTCGCCATAGCCTGCGCGCGTGATTACTCCGCGCGAGACATCGTCCACTTCCGCGCCGCGAATTGGTTTACCAGCGCGGACATTTTTGCGAATGAAATCGACGTCCGAATCGCGCGCTTCTTTCACAATATTGAAGATGCGCGTGTACTCCTCGGGAACAGTTTCGCCCACATACCCGGTCCAAGTCTGGTCGGTCGCGACCGCATCCGGTTTATCCAGCTTCGTAGCCGCATCGATCAGCACAAAATCGCCGCGTTTGATCGGTGAATTCTTTTCTTTTGTCGGCATGTAATGCGGGTTGGCGGTGTTCGCGTTCACCGCCACGATCATTGGCTCCTGCTCCATTCCTTCCTCGCTGTAACGACGCAGCATGAACTGCGCGATGTCCCACTCAGTAGTCGTTTCGTTGGCGCGAATCCGGCGCGCAATCTCGGCAAACGCTTCCTGAATGATGCGATGCATTTTATCGGACGCTTCCACGTGCATCTGGTATTGCGCCGGTGAAAACACGGCTTCGAATTTCTGTACCAGTTCCGCACTCGTGACTGGCTCGACTCCAAGCGAACGGACGAGCTCGATCGTTCCTGCATCCACCCGTGAGATGTACGGGATATCGTTCATGGGCGAATACTGCATTGCGATGCGCTTCTTTGATCCCTTCGAAGTGCCGAGCGCTTCCTGAAGCCGCGCCTGCAATTCTTTCCAGCCGCGAAAAATAAGTTTCTTGCCGGGAAGCGAATCGAGTTTGAACTGCTCGATTGACTGCACAATTTTCACTGGCTCGCCCGAGGCCGGGACGTAATAGAACCAGCGGCGAGAGGCGAGCATCTTTTCGTCCAGCTTCAAAATCCGATAAGCCAGCGGATCGCTATGGCGGAAGTCGTAGAAGAGCCAGCCATCCAGCTTCGCGTCGCGCAAGGCAGCCTGAATTTCAGCCACCCGTTCTGCTGGAGATTGTTGTGCGCGCATGGGCCCAATAAAGGTGAAGCAAAGAACGGCGACGGCGAAGAGATTAATACGACTCATGGCAACGGCGGAAACGTTACTGCAAAGCCCGTCTTATGCACAAACAGGAACCGCGCTCGCACGTTGGCATCGCTACCGGAACTGGATTTGGACAGATTTGAACGCCAGCCATGATCGTCCGCCTGCGGGTAATACTTTGAGTATTTTTTATTACTGCCGTTGTAGTCCTTGGTTCTAACTTCGTTACATATCAATTCGGAAATCAAGTGCTCCAAGCTATGAGCGCAAAAAGATCCGTCGCCAGTTCATTATCCATCTGGATCAAATAACTTCGACGGTAAAAGACGCGGAGACCGGCCAGCGTGGCTTCATCATTACCGTTCATAGGAAGTCATGGAAATTCTTGCCCGCGATGGGTGATTGATGCTACAAACTCGGCCTGGAAAATAATCTCTATGCCCAGTCTAATCAGAAAACTGTTCCATAAATCGGAAGCGCCGAAAGACGGCCTTACCCAACCCCAGCGTGAGGCGATAGTCGATTTGCTAAACTATTGCATGTACGCCGACAATTTGGTCTTCCTCGCCGAGGACAGGTTGATCACGGATACGGTCGCAAACTTCAGTTGGGACCCGAAAATACCGTTCGATCAGTTCGATGCGAGATCGGTTGGTAACGCACGCAACGCGAGAGAAAGTCAGGTGTACAGAGATCAATTCCTGGCCTCGATAAACGAGAGGCTTGGGACCGCAGCAGTGAAGAGAAGAGCGTTGGATCTGTGTCAGGAGCTGTTCCTCGCTGATGGCGCGCGCTCCGACGAAGAAGACGTCGTGCTTCAAAATCTGAGGCAGCTGCTCGAATAGAAGGTGTCATCCCTGCGGTTGTAGCCACGGCCCTGTGGGCCGTCACTTTTAAGTCGGGCAGTGATCATTTCACCGGCTATCGGAGACACGGCCGCCAGGTGATTTCGTTGCTTATGCATATGAAATGCTATTGGCTTGGTAGCCTGCCTGAAGCGGGCCAAGAGCGAAAACAATGTTTGCTCGGACTCCGTTCCCGGCCAGAATTCAGAAACATCATCATGATGAAAAGACCTTTCTTAAACAATCGCGCAGCGCCTAAAAGGCAAATTGCTTTTTGGAAACGCTCGCTTCGCCTTGCCTTCAGCCTCTTCCTCGCAGCTGGATTCGCGGTTCAAGTGAACGCGGCCTCCCAAAAGGGTTTCGATGCTGAGTCGAAGGCTACTCCAACGCCCACTGCAACTCCCAATTTCAAGCCCGAATCCATCGCCAGCACAGGCACGGTGACGGTCGAAGGCAGCCCAATCGAGTATCAAGCCGTGGCCGGCACGCTGGTCGTACATCCCAAAGGCTGGGACGACGCAGCCGCAGCTATGGAAAGCCAAAAAAAGGAGAGCGAGGAAAGCGAAGAGCCGAACGAGCATAAGAATCCGACGGCCGAAGCTTCGATGTTCTACGTAGCCTACAACAAAAAGAATGTTGAACCCGACAAACGGCCCGTGACGTTCCTGTTCAATGGCGGGCCGGGCTCTTCGACAGTCTGGCTGCACATGGGCGCCTTCGGACCTCAGCGGGTGATCACTGCCGACAACACGCACACCGCCGCAGCGCCCTATCAAATTGTTAATAACGACTTCAGCCTTCTGGACGCGAGTGATCTGGTATTCGTGGATGCTCCCGGCACCGGATTCAGCCGCATCGCCGGTAAAAACAAGGACAAGGAGTTTTACGGCGTAGACCAGGACGCGCACGCGTTCGCGGAATTCATCGTGGCTTTTCTCACTAAATATGGTCGCTGGAACTCGCCCAAGTACATTTTTGGTGAAAGCTACGGAACGCCGCGTTCCGCCGTGCTGGTGAACCTGCTCCAACAGGAATACCACGTCGACGTGAACGGCGTGATCATGCTTTCGCAGATCTTGAACTTCGACTTGAGCGTGGACCGAGCGGAAGGCAATCCCGGAATTGAACTGCCCTACGTTGTGGCGTTGCCGACCTATGCCGCCAGTGCCTGGTACCACCATAAGTTGCCCGGCCCCAATTCTCCTGCCGCGCTAGAACCTTTGATCAAAGAAGTGGAGGAATTCGCCACGCACGACTATGCGCACGCGCTGGGTCAGGGAACGACTCTGCCGAAAGCCGAACGCCAGGCCATTGCCGAAAAGCTGCACAACTACACTGGCCTCCCCATCAGCTATATTCTAAAGGCCAACTTGCGCATCGACGGCGGCGAGTTTGAAAAGAACCTCCAGGACGATACCGAAGTGACCACTGGCCGGCTCGACTCTCGCTTCTCGGGCCCCACCATGGACCCGCTGAGCAAGGAGGCCGATTATGATCCGCAAGCCGCCGCCATCAGCTCGGCCTATGTCTCTGCTTTCAACGACTACGTGAGGAAATCTTTGCACTACGGTCAGGACAAAACGTATCGGCCCAGCCTGCCGTTGTGGAAGACTTGGAATTTTCAGCATCAGCCGCCGGGGGCGGACCGGCCATTGCCGCAGTCGACCAATACCTTGCCGGATCTGGCCACGGCCATGAAATACAACCCAGACCTTAGAATTCTGCTAACGGGCGGTTACTTCGATCTGGCCACCCCGTACTACGAGGGCTGGTACGAGATGCACCACCTGCAAATTCCCGAGCGCCTCCAGGACCACATTGAATATCACTACTATCAGTCGGGTCACATGGTGTATGCCCATCAGGAATCGCTTAAAGCCCTCCATGATGACGCGGCCGCGTTCATCCACTCGACCGATCACCTCGGCAACTAAACTCCCTGCAGTCAGTCGCGACCAGTTTCGAACCTAGGGGGACTTTGAACCGGTTTCTTGTGTCAATTCCTGGAAACGTTGATCAGACCGCAACGGATCGAACATCGGATCAAGTCGGAGTAGCGCAGGAGTGAGTGGCACGCGTGAAGCCAGTGCACCTTCGGAGGGGATCGACAAAAGTTTCCGTAACGCGGCGATAGACCTGTCTCGATCTCCCAGTCGCGCCGTCACCCTGGCGAGAATCTCGATCGGGGCAGGACCGTCTACGGCGTCCTTGTCGAGCGGGAGCAGAGTTATCGCCTGCTCCGATAGAGCCAAAGCAGCGGCTTTGTCACCAAGGCCCATGTTGACCAGCGCGAGATCTCCAATGAGGACATAGTTATCCGGCTGTTCTTTTAGGAATAGTTCCAGCTCGTTGCGTGACTGCTGCCAGGTTTCCTGTGCGGCGGTGGAGTCACCACCGACTTCTTGTGCCCAGCCTAACCAAAAGCGCAGTTCACCGTTGTTGTAACCCAACGCCGGATCAGGCTTGGCGAGTATCTCCTGTAGCCGAGCGATCATTTGTGCGGGGCGACGTTCCAGGATTGCCTGGTAAACTTGTATTTCCAAGGCGCCGGTATCGTCTGCGGGTGGATGCAGCGGGGCGAGTAGTGCGGCAGCCCGCGGAAGATCGCCCTGCGCCTGGGCAATACCCGCCTGTTGCGCAAGGGTATCTGTGTCGTTCGGTATAATATCGAGCACTTGATCAAACTTTTGCAGCGCCTCGGGGAAACGACGGACTATCATGTACGATTGAGCATGCTGGGTGAGCAGGGAAACGTTGCGAGGATCGAGTCGCTCTGCTTCGTTGAAGTAGGACTCGCTGCGATCCCACTGCCCTCGCCGACGCGCGACGTAGGCTAGCGATTCAGGGATCTGGCTGCTATTCGGCAGAAACTGGCGCGCTTGCTCAAAGTAAAGCACTGCCGCGTCGTAATCTTTGAGGCATGCGTAGTAGTAATATCCCCTGGCCAGTATGGCCTCGCCAAGATTGGGTTGAAGCGTGAGCGCCGTTTCCGCTGCCTGTCCCGTCTCCTCGCGCAGGGCGGCGGTTGGTTGAAGTGTAAGTGTCAGATAGCCTAGCGCGTCGACATATGAAAGAAGCGCCCAGCTGAGGGCGAACTTGGGGTCCAAACGTACCGCTTCCTTGAGATGCTCTTGCGCCGCAAGAGTGTTTGCGGGGGAGTTTCCCGTTTTCAGTGTGTAAGCAAGGCCACGCAGGTAAGCGTCATATGCTTGGGGATTGTTGGTCGGTCTCGCGGCAATGATCTGCTCTTCCTGACCGGTAAGTTTGGCCTGCAACTTATCTGCAATCACTTTGGCCACCTCACTCTCCACCGAAAAGATGTCGGTTAGTCTGCGGTCGTAGGTCTCCGCCCAAAGATGCGAATCATTCGCTGCCCTGATCAGTTGTACATTCACGCGCACCTGATCGTTTGTTTTCTGGACACTACCTTCGAGAAGGTTGGCGACACCCAGTTGCTTCGCAATTTCGGAAAGTTTTTGAGATGTGTCCTTATAACGCTCCGTGGATGTGCGCGAGATCACTTTGAGATCCGCGATCTTTGAGAGGCGAGTCAGAATTTCATCTTGGATCCCGTCGGCAAAGTAGGCGTTGGATTTTTCCTCGCTCAGGTTTTCAAATGGAAGAACCGCGATGGATTTTTCGTTCGGTAACGGTCGCGAAGGAACAAGAAAAAAAGAATAGGCCACAGCAGCGGCCACCAGGAGCCCGATGGCGAGGGTGAGTAACACTCCTCGCTTATGACGTTTGATTTTGCCGACGATAGATTCGATGCCTGCTTTGCTCTGCGGTAAAGGACTTTTCGCTTCCAGTTCTCCTTTGAGACCGCGGAGATCGACCAACATCTCCTGGATGGTCTGGTACCGCTCGTCACTGTTTTTCCGCAAAGCTTTTTGCAGAATGGATTCGAGCTCGACTGGTACATCCGTCAGTACGCCAGATAACGGGGCTGGGTCCTTAGTCAGGATGGAAGCAATACAGTCGCTGGGTGTCTCGCCGCCGAACGGCGGGCTTCCTCCCACCATTTCATAAAGCACCACGCCCAAACTCCAAATATCCGAGCGCGCGTCCACTTTCTGACCGCGTGCCTGTTCCGGAGACATGTAATGCGCTGTGCCTAACACCAACCCCAGTCGCGTTTGGGTCACCGCTGTTGTCGCGCGTGTAAGGTTGTCCGACCCGCGTCTTTGCTCGATCAATTTTGCAATTCCGAAATCAAGCACTTTTGCGTAGCCGTCCGGCCGCAGCATGATGTTCTCCGGTTTGATATCGCGGTGAACGACGCCGGCTTTGTGCGCGGCAGCGAGCGCCGAAGCCACTTGCACGGCAATCTCAAGCGCCTCTTGCGGACTTATTTTCCCACGCGCGATCCGCGCGCGCAGCGTAATGCCTTCTATAAACTCTGTTGCGATGAATTGCCGATTTCCCTCCGTGCCGATCTCATAGACGGTCAGGATGTTCGGGTGATTTAAGGCCGAGGCACTGCGCGCCTCATTTTTGAACCGGCTCAACTGCGCCGCATTCGTCGTCAGTGAATCGGGAAGAAGCTTTAGCGCAGCCTTACGTCCGAGTTGTTCGTCCCGCGCGAGATAAACCTCGCCCATTCCGCCGATGCCGATCAGTGACTCAATCCGATAATGACCAATGAGTTCACCCACCGAACCGCCCGCGCGATTATCTGTTAGAAGCTCAGGAGCGACGGCGAAAGCCGAAGACTCGAGAAAGTCACCCGATTTTTGGTGAGAGCGAACAAGCCGCTGGACCTGTTTGCGCAAGTCGGCATCGCCCTGGCAGGCTTTCTCGAGAAACGCGACGCGCTCTTTTGGCGCCCGGGTCATCGCCTCATCAAACAAGTCGGTAACTCGTTGCCACAGCTCGGGCTCCATCAATCTCCCTCCGCGGTCAACTCCGCGTAGAGCCAAGCTTTAGCCGCTCCCCATTCTCGAGTCACGGTATTGGGATGTACCTTCAGGACATCAGCAATCTCTTCTACGGTTAGTCCGCCGAAGTAACGCATTTCAACGATCTCGGATCTGCGACGATCAAACTGGGCCAGCTTTTCCAATGCTTCATCAAGTGCCAGCAGCTCGTCCGCCCGCTGTTCGGTGACCAAAGCCGCATCATCCAGAGATACCCTTATCGCTCCGCCGCCGCGTTTGAGTGCGCACCGTGCGCGCGCGTGATCCACCATGATGCGTCGCATCAATTGCGCGGAAACAGCCATAAAATGTGTGCGGTTTTGCCATTGTGCCTGTGCCTTATCGGTAAGCTGTAGATAGGCCTCATTCAGAAGCGCTGTTGTTTGCAGTGTATGACCAGCGCGTTCCCGGCTCATATAATAGTGCGCCAGGCGGTGTAATTCGGGCTGCACAAGCGGAATCAGCTGTTCCAGCGCCCGCTCGTCCCCGCCGCTCCAGGCGCCAAGCAATTGGGTGACCTGTTGTCGGGTGGATGGGGGCATCGTCATACAGACTGCTCGACGGCGCAAATTCTAACACGACCGGGGGATTTTTACAGCGCCGCCCGGAAGCGAACAAAAAAAATGCGCAGGAGCAGTGGGTTTTGGGCGGGCTTTCCGCTTTAGCACATGAACCGGTGCAAACAAAAAGCGCCGGAAAACTAAAACAAAAACCAACACCTCAATTAAAAACCCATGCAAACTAAACAAACAATAACCAAGTCAGCGATTAAGCTGACAATTCAATCGATCGTCACAGCCGCCTTTGGCTTGCTGTCGACACTATTTGCAGTTAGTCAGACTGCACAAGCACAGGACCAGTCGGGGCAGTCAGTGGCTGTTTTCCAGGCAGCTGGAACAAATGCTGCTGCCATTCAGAGTACAGTCGATGCGTTTCGCGCTCGTCTTGGAGACCCTAACAACCTCAATAATCCGGGACCGCTTCAAACGGGCCGTCGCGAGATTAACTGGGACGGTGGCAATCCTAACGTGCTGGATACTACAACGCCGGTAAATCCATTCCTCGTGTTCCTGAATACCCGCGGCAGCCAGTTCAAAACACCAGGGCTCGGCCTTTCGCAGGGTCCTGCATCAGGCGGGCCCCAGGGCGGACTCGCAGTGCTGTTCGCTAATCCTAACTACGCGAAAATCTTCAAGACTTTTAGTCCCTCGCGTTTGTTCACTCCTGTTGGAAGCAACATCACCGAAGCGTCCTTCTCAATACCGGGGACGAATGGCAATGCTCCGGCAACGGTCAAAGGCTTCGGCGCTGTGTTCACAGATGTTGATCAACCAGATGGCCTCCCCGCTTTCACGAGGCGTGGAGAGAATAAGTCCAGCACACTCATCGAGTACTTCGATGTAAATGACAGACTGATATTCAGCAGTTTCGTTCCAGCCTCGCCTGGTAACGGAAACCTGTCCTTCTTCGGCGTCGTGTTTAAGGACGCCCGCATCGCGTCGGTGCGGATCAAGGCCGGGGACGTTGCTCCAGGTCCGAACGACGATCAGCACCACGATATCGTTATGATGGACGATTTTATCTACGGTGAGCCACAGCTTAAGTAAGCGACGTCACTATTCCACGTTAGATACAATGGAAGCGCCACCCAAACTGAAGACAACGGCCTAACCGGTACAACCTAACGAAAATAAAGAGCTGCCGGGCGGATATGAGCGTTGAATGTGCACGCTAATCCCCCGGCAGCTCACTTCGTTGTGAAGCCTTCGGCGAATCGCTGTAGCCACGTCGCTGTGCGATGTTCACGCTTCAAAAGAATGAGTTTCAACTGTCTTCGACTACTGACCCACTAATTTGCGACAACCAATCGTCATTGGCCCGCAGCCTTTTCGCAACGCTCGAGCAGCCGCGGCGCTCCCATCCGATCCGCCCACTTCGCAAATGCTGGTGTCGCACTGCGCCAGCGCAGCGCCTGGACCTTCTTGAAAAGTGGCGCATCGGTGCGCAGGGTCGCGAGATTCTTGAAGAGCAGCGCGAGATCGCGCTGTTCGCCAAGAATGTTTGGCGGGAAGTTTTCGATTCGACCGTAGCGGTTTAAAAGTCGGGCGGCAGTTCTGGCGCCTATCCCAGTGACACCGGGATAACCATCGGCCGTATCGCCCACAAGCGCGAGCAGGTCTGGAATGAGCGGGGGATCGACGCCGAACTTTTCGCGTACCCCGGCCGCATCGCGAATGATTTTGCGCCGGCCGTCGATCTGCACCACGCGCGTACCTCGCACGCATTGCGCGAGGTCCTTATCGGGCGTCCAGATGGCGACTTTCTGAACCCGTTTGTCCTTCGAGGCGAGATGCGCGGCGGAAGCGAGCGCATCATCGGCTTCGAGCTCGATCATCGGCCAGACGACAACACCCATCGCCACGAGCGCTTCCTCGAGCGGATGGAATTGCGCGAGAAGCGCGGGCTCGATGCCGGTCCCGGTTTTATAGTCTGCCCAGAGTCGATTTCGAAACGATTCGATCACGTGATCGGTGGCGACGCCGATGTACGTGGGACTGGGTGAGACGGAGCCTGTTACGTGGTCGCCGTTCTCAATCATTTGCAGAACGGTCTGCAACACACCAACGACCGCGCCATAAGGGCGGTCTTTGCCTTTGGTAAAACGGCGCAAGCCGTAAAAGTGACGAAAGAGTTCGTACGTGCCGTCGATGAGATGCACTACCACACCGCGTCAGGATAAACAGATGAGACCGCGTGAGGCGAAGCCTTTTACGCGGAGATAGTGACGTAATTGGGCGCGCAGAAATCGCCGTTCGTCCCCACTCTTCAAGAATTTCTCGCGACCCTCGGCATCTTCGCGCTCCGTGTAAGCTTCGTAATAAACAAGCGTCCATGGACCCCGTGATTTCGTGGCGAATGAAGCGCCGCTCTTATGCTCAGACAACCGTCTCTTCAAGTCCGTCCGGAAACCGATGTAGGACCCATTGTCTTTCGTGGAATGCAGGAGGTAAAACATTCAGTCGTGTTCTAGCCAGAGAGCCGCGTACCTTTTACGCGGACTCACCGGTAATGAAGGCGGATCAGGTAGGGTTTTTCTCCAAGCACGACCACGAATAGATTATCATAATCGCTGTCAGGTATGTTGACCGACTCCGTTATCCCGAGCGCTTTGATGATGTCCGGGATGGTGTTGCCGTGACCGACGACTAACGAAGTAGCAACGGATGCGCGCAGCTTTGCGACGAGCTCAGCCTGTTTTTCGGCCGGCAAGGCCGTGACCGTCAGGCCGAGCGCCTTGGCTAGTGGCGCGGCTGTTTCCTGCGTACGCTTGAACTCGGTGGTGTAGATAACGCCGATTTTTGAATCTCTCAGCATGTTGGCCAACGCTTCGGCGCGAGCGCGGCCGGCTCCCGATAATTCCGGGTCTTTGCTATTGTCGGCCTTTTCGGCGTGGCGGACGATGAAAACGGTTGATTGGCCAAAAGAGCTGGAGACCGCCAGACCGGCAAGGAAACAACAGAGCACGAAACGCTTCTTCATAGAGCAACTCTATTCCAATTAGGAATTAAGAAAGAAGAATGGAAACAAAGAAAGAATTCACAACACGGCAAAAAATAACAATGAAATAACATGTTTCTATTGACAGTCTATAGGTCGGGACGATTCTCCTACAGAATGTCTATACGAAGATATAAATCGACGGAGTTACTCCAAGGCACGCTAGATCTCTTAATCCTGAAGACGCTCGTTCATGGTGAGTTTCATGGTCTTGCCATTGCTCATCGCGTCGAACAGATCACTAACGGCGCGTTTGAGGTAAAAGCCGGTTCGCTATTTCCGGCGTTGCACAACATGGAGGAGGCTGGTTGGCTCGCTTCGTCATGGGGAGAATCGGAGAATCGCCGTAAAGCAAAATTTTATCGGCTGACCAAAGCTGGCCGCCGTCAGCTCAAAACTGAAACGAGCGATTGGCGCAAAGTTTCGGGCGCAATCACGGCCGCGCTCCGCGCGACCTGAAATCCTCTATGAGCGTCCTCACTCGAATTGTCGCTTGCTGGCGGAATCTGTTTCGAAAGGGAGATGTCGAACAGGAGCTCTCTGACGAACTTGCTTACGCCTTGGACGCTCTTGTGGAAAAGAAAATCACGGAAGGATTGTCCGAAGTCGAGGCGCGCCGACAAGCCGCGATCGAGCTGGGCGGGGTCGAACAATTGAAGGAAAAGGTCAGAGAAGCAAAGGCCGGCTATTATATGGAAGGCGTGGTACGCGATCTGCGGTACGCCGTGCGGATGTTTCTCAAAAATCCCGGCTTCACCGCTGTGGCCATTATTGCGCTGGCGCTCGGCATCGGCGCCAATACCGCCATCTTCAGCCTCGTTAACGGGGTTCTTTTGCGTCCGCTGCCGTTTCAGAATTCGGATCGCATCGTCTATTTCGAAGGCAAGAATCCTGCGGCGGGCATCACCGACAGCAACATCTCATATCTCGATTTCACCGATTGGTCGCAACAAACCGATCTCTTCGCGAGCACCGCGGCCTACTGGACCGGGAACGCCGACCTCAGTGGCGACGGAGCGGAACCGGAGGCCGTTCCCCGAGCAGGTGTGACGACCGGGTTTTTCTCCGTGCTCGGGGTCCAGCCGTTTCTCGGCCGAGCGTTCGTTCCCGAAGACGACAAACCGGCCTCATTCAACGGCGGCCGAGGTACCGTCGCGATCATCAGCCATGGCTTGTGGAAACGCCGCTTCGGATCCGACCCGGCCATCGTCGGGAAGGTGGTCCAGATGAAGTCGAGGCCTCTCACGGTTATTGGCGTGATGCCCCCAGGATTTGAATACCCGGAGCAAACCCAGATTTGGGTAAACAGCGCGGTCAATCTCTCAGAAGAACCGCGCGATAACCGCGCGTGGTCGGCGATCGCCCGTCTCAATCCGGGCGTCGATCTAAAGCAAGCGCAGACTCGCGTGAGCGCCATCAACGCGCAGCTCGACAAACAGTTTCACGAGACGAACAAAGGCTGGGACGTTTCTCTTTGGGCGCTCCACGAACGCCTCGTTCGGGAGGTGAAACCATCCCTTCTCGCACTCCTCGGCGCCGTCGGATTGGTGCTCCTCATCGCCTGCGCGAACGTAGCCAATCTCCTCCTCGCCCGCAGCGCCGCGCGACAAAAGGAAATTGCGATCCGGGCCGCGATGGGTGCGAGCCGCGCTCGTGTCCTGCGTCAGATGCTGACGGAGAGCATCCTGCTCTCGGCGATCGGCGGGATTGCGGGACTCGTTCTCAGCATTTGGTTAACCGACTTACTGACCTCGATGTTGCCCGAAAGCGCGCCGACACTCGAGCACATCGGGATCGATTATCGCGTTTTGACATTCGCTCTCGGGGTCTCCGCGCTTACCGGAGTTCTTTTCGGCATCGTTCCCGCCATTCAGGCCTCGAAGCTCGACGTCATCAGCGCGTTGAAAGTAGGCGGACGCAGCGGCGAAGGCCGTCGCCGGACGAGCGCGCGCAGCCTGCTGTTGATCGGCGAAGTTGCTCTCTCGCTAATGCTGCTGGTCGGCGCTGGATTGCTCGTCAAGAGCTTCCTCCGTCTCCAGGACGTGCGGCCGGGCTTCAACGCCCACAATGTCCTCATCGCCAATCTGGCGTTGCCCTATCCTAAATATCAATATGAGCAGTTTGAGAAATTTTTCCGCCAGCTGAAAGAGCGGCTTGAAGCGGCGCCCGGCGTGCAAGCGGCCGGAGGCAGCATGAATCTCCCGCTCAACGCGAGTGGTTACGCGATCGGACGCGGATTTATTCCGGAAGGCCGGCCGCTCACGGTGGACGAAAACAGGGACGCGATGTTCTCCAGCGTCACAGGCGATTATTTTCGCGCCCTGCAAATTCCGTTGCTTTCCGGACGCACCTTTGAACTTCACGACAATGCTGACGCGCCGAAGGTGGTAGTCATCAACGAAACCATCGCGAAACGTTATTTCGGTTCGCCCGCCAAAGCGATCGGCAAACGCCTTTCCATCTGGCGCGACGAAAAATTCATGCGCGAAATTGTCGGGGTAGTCGGCGATACGAAGACCGGTTCTTTGACTGGAGAGGGGGCCGCGCAAATCTACGTGCCGAACGCCCAGGCTCGGGAGAATTTCATGGCGCTGGTGATTCGAACCGCCGGCGACCCGGCTGCCTTTGCTACCACCTTGCGGCGCGAAGTGCAGGCGCTCGACAAGGACCAGCCCATCTACAACGTCCGCACCATGGACGACGTCGTGGCAAACTCGTTAGGCACTCGGCGTGTGTCGATGCAGCTCTTCACCGTTTTCGCAATCGCGGCATTGCTCCTTGCCGCGATCGGCATTTACGGCGTCATGGCTTACACGGTCACGCAACGCACCCAGGAAATCGGCATCCGCATGGCGCTTGGTGCGCAGAGAAGTGATGTGCTCGGACTAGTCGTTAGGCAAGGAATGACGCTGGCCGCGATTGGTGTGGCCGCCGGACTAGCCGGCGCCTTCAGTCTCACACGCGTCATGGCAGGTTTGCTTTTCAATGTGCGGCCAGATGATCCGACGACGTTTCTGGCGATTTCGTTTCTGCTTATCGTCGTCGCGTTTCTCGCCTGCTATTTGCCTGCGCGTCGTGCCGCGAAACTCGATCCGCTGATTGCTCTCTCGCGCACGTAACGGGTGCGACGCTTACCGAAGCAATTGCCTGGGAAAGTGCGCGCCCTGTTCACGTCGCAGAATACGCCGCTGACGCCATCGCAAGATCCTGCCGGGAATCGTCGGATCCCAGCCTTTGGGATTAGGCAGGGCCGCTGCCAGCATGGCCGATTGTTCCCGCGTAAGACCGCGCGCGCTGACGGGAAAAGAAGTCAGAGCTTCTCTCGAGAATCAGTGTGTAAATCATTTGCACGTCGAGCAATAAATCTGCGCCGGTCAATCGCTTCAGGATTCTTCCTTCGTTCGCGCCTGCGCGCAGCGTGGTTACACTGAAGCGATGCGTAGGGGTGGGAAAGGATTCGCTACCGTCTGGAGCTAGCGCTCAAATCCGCCACGAAATTCGTTCCACTTTTGTCGCGTCAAGCTTGTTATCTTTTGCGTTCAAGTTCCAGCGAGCGTTCTGCATCACGACGGAAAACAACGTTTAAATGAGAGCAGCCACTTCGGATTTCCTTGCAGCCGGACGCGACAGGTGAGGAGTGCCCAGACAAGATTCCGTTCGCCCGCCAAAAAACTCAGCCATGTTTCCGAATCGGCAATGACCTTGATGTTGGCCTTCCCGAACAAGCGGTTCTCGACCGTCAGTTTTCCTTCACGAATCGTCACCGTTGCCTCGGCTGGCTCCTTGCCGGTGAAAACGAAATGGTAAGTGGCCTCCAATTTGCCAGCGGCGCGACGCTGAAACGATAGCGGCATTCCGAATAGCAACGACGCAATGCTCCGCGAACGCAACGAACCGTGCACATGCCGCACGGTCTTGTGCGGAAAACGCTTCTGCACGTGCGCCTCAGCGTCCGAGCCGCGTACGACATACACCGGCTCCTGCTTCGCCTGCAACGGACGCATCACGTCATCGAGAAAACCTTTCTTCGACGCGAGGTAAGGGCCGATCACGTCTTCGCCCGCCGGACAAACCGCCATGCAATATGCGGCCTTGTAATTCGCACCGAAGGCGAGGCTTTGCCAGGTCGAAACCGTTTCCGAATCCTTCACACGGCTCCGATAATCTTTCCCATCGCGACTGTCGGCAACGGTTTCAACCCAATCGGCAAATCCGCCCATGAATTCGCGGTAATTATGCGTGTAGCAAGCGGAGAAATTGAACGCGCCGTCCGCGCTGATGGCACCGACCGGACACGCTGCCACGCACAGCTTACATTCGAGGCACGGATTATAGTCGAGTTCCGGTGAATGCGTGCTGATCTCCGCGCCAACGAGAATTGTGCCGAGCAAAATGAAGCTGCCAAAGCGCGGGTGAATCACGTTGCGATGAATGCCCATGTGGCCGAGCCCCGCCGCGACCGCGATCGGCTTATGCGCCACCGTCCATATCCGCTCGCTCATCCAGCGATCCGCCTCCATCGGAAACCCCATCGGCGGGTTCAGCGCGCGAATTCCGGCGCGTTCCAGCGCTGCGGTGATACGTCGCGCCACGTCGTTGACCTCGTCGCCCGTGTGATGAAATTCCGAGTTGGCGATCGACCGCGCCGGACTTCGCACATCGTCGCGGTTCATCCGGAGCACAAAACTGATTAGGCTACGAGTGTGTGGAAAAATGCGCTGAATGTGCGGCCGTTCCTCCGTCAACGCCGGCCGGTCAATTTCCACAAAGCCGACATCATCGGCGCCGGCGTCGAGACACAATTGCCGCAGCCAATCTACATTCAGCGGTTCAGAGATTTTTTCCCGCATCGCTCTCTGCCGGTACGCTTCCACCGTGGGATGCTGTTTGAGTGGCGTGGTTTGCCCACCTACGCTGGGCGAAACTCCACCGACCAATGCTGTTTTGTTTTCTGATGTAGTGTGCATATACACATGTTTGCTTCTAATTTATCGCCTTAGGCCTTCACGACTTTGGTTATTTGTTCAGAGCCAACGCCGCCGTTTCCAGATCGGAAAGAATGGCGGACCAACGTTTTTTGCCGAGAGTGTTGACTGCGGCTCTTTGGGCGGACTTCCAGGCCGGCGCAAGCTTCTCAATCTGTTTTCTGCCCTTAGCGGTAATGGACACTTCCACGCGGTTGCCGCGCCCGCCCCCGACGATCTGCACCAAACCATCCCGTTGCAATGGCCGGAGATTCCGCACGAGCGTGGTGCGCTCCAGGCCCAACCAATCGCTCAGTTCCGCCATGTTCCAGCTCTCCTTGGCATTCAGTGACGTCAAAATGGTTCCCTGCGTGGGGCGGATGCCATGCCGTCGCATTTCCGCGTCGAAGAACTGGGTCACCTTCCGCGTCACCCAACGCAAGTTGAAGCAGACGCAGTTTTCCATCGCCGACATGTTCAATTCTCTGGGCATAGTGTGTATATGCACTATATGGGGCGTGAGTCAAACTTTTATTTTGTGGGGTAATTTCGCATCATCGCCGAATCCGAGTTAGATTGGTACCTGGACGGGCGTTGGCAGCCTGCGCGGAGCGTGCCTACACTGAAGCGATGCGCACGACGAAGAAGATTCGTTATCGTCTGGAGTGGCGCAAATTCGCCACGAAATTCGTTCCACTTTGGTCGCGTAAAGCTTGTTATCCGCTGTCCGTTTTGCTCGGTTGGCTCGCCGCAGCGCTAGATGGTCGGGGCTGACGCGTTGCGCTGAGTAATCTGCGCGTGGCCTTTGGCGATGAGATTTCAAGCGAGCCGTCGCGCGCAGATCGTGCGTGAATTGTATCAGCATTTTGCGCGTACCATGCTCGATGAGTTGAAGCCGTTGGAGTGAGCTTTTCAAAAGCTTTAAGGCGGGAAAGGCACGCCGATTTTTTTGCAGAATGCGCCGAAGCGTGGATCTGATCGCAGTTCGCGTGTGAAAGGGTTGTCCGCGATTGCCATTACACCAGGGTCTTGTTTTCGTAAGCTTGCTCGAGCCATTCGAAGGTCTTGTCGGCGTCGCCTGCTGGTGCGCGCTCGCCGGGCCGTGTCACGTCGACGTGCTGCTGCGAATCGCGAACCTACGGCCGAAGGAGCCCGCCGCTCGCCACTCGCCGCGTCGAGTAAACTCTGAGCAGGCTTTGGGTAAACTGCTCGCGGATTTTCGCAAACGCCCAGAATGCGCGACGTTGCTCGCCCGTGAGCGATATTCCGATTACCGAGAAACTCCTACTCAATGCGGGGGGATGGCAGGCGATGAAGCCTGCGCGCGAGTTGCTCAAAAGCGGCCGCGTCTCCGAGGCTAAATACGAGGCGCCGCTGTTGAGCGGTTACGTGCGCGAAGGGGCGAAGAATTATCGCTCGGGCCTGCGAATCAAGAGCGCGATCGACATCGAGAATCTTTGCAGTTGTTGGGAGTCTCGTTCGGCGGGGAAAATCTGTGCGCATTCGGTCGCGGTAGGCCTGGGCTATCTGAATCCGCCGACCGCCATAGTCGCCGTGTCTGACGAGCCGACGACGTCCGAAGCTCCGGCAGGTCCGCAATTTGTTGCGGCTGATTCGGCTGACGCTGCCCTAACGACACTGCACGTGATCATGCCGCCAAACTTCGCCGGCGCATGGCAGAAAGGGCAGATCATGATAGTCGTCGAAGCGGGGGTTTTTCGAAACCGTACGCTCGTCTCCGCGCTCCCGAAGAAGAATACGTTTGCAGTCGACGACGCGGATTTCGTGTTGATCGAAAGCCTGCGCGCGGTCCCGGCGATCTTCGAGACCGGCATGGCGATCTTGTCACGCGACGCATTCCTGCGACTGCTCCCGGCGTTGCAGAATCATCCACGGGTTACCTTCGGCAAAGCGACCCGGACGGCGATCTCTTCGGCCGCGCTGCGTCCCGAACTCCTGGTCAAGTCGCGCGGCGAGGGGAGCATAGCGGTGAAATGCAATTTTTCGCCGGATGCTCTGCTTCTTTGGAACGCGACCGATGCGTGGCTGCTGCAGAACAACGAGTTCGTTCGCTGTGGTGAAGCATTGCCGGCCGGTTCGACGCATTTGATCGAGCGGCCGTTGCTGCTTGATGGCGACAAAGCGCTGCATTTTCTCGCGTTCGATCTGCCGCGCCTGCGCGATGCATTCGACGTGCGCGCTGGCGAAGGCGTTCGCCTTCCGGAGATCGCCGTTGCGCTGCCAGCCTTTGAGCTGCGGCTGGCTGGCACGCTCAATAGCGTTACCGGTGAGCTGATGTGTATCTATGGAGGCGGCCAGTCGATCAAAGCCCTGGCCAATGCACAGGATCAATTCGTTTTCCGCGATCCACAAAATGCCGATCGAGTGCTGATGCGGAATCTCGACGCCGAGAATGCGGCGGTCGCGCGGCTCGAACAGATTGGCTTCGCCCGAACGGACGCAGGGGGCTTCGTGCTGCACGGCCAGCCCAATGTTGTCCGGTTCTTCGCGACCGATTATCCGAGACTGCAGCGTGACTGGAAGGTGATCCTCACAGCGCAGGTCGAGAAGTGGACGGGCGAGATCGAGCGCGTCACGCCGAAGCTCGAGATTGTCGGCTTGGGTCAGGATTGGTTCGAGTTGCGTTACTCGTTGACTACGTCTGGTGGCGAAGTGTTTTCAAATGCCGACATTCAGCGCTTGCTTCGTTCCGGCCAATCGCAGACGCGATTAAAGAATGGCCACCTCGCAGTGATCGACACCGCAGGCCTCGAGGATTTCGAGCAAGTCATTCGCGACTGCGATCCGGCGCAGACGCAGCCCGGGCTTTACCGCATCAATCGCGCCCATGCCGGGTACGTGGAACAGACCGCGCGTGAGCTTGGCTCCGCCGTCGCTGATCGTCGCGAAGCTCTGAAGAAGTTCATCACCGGCCGCGACGCGTCTCCGGATGCGAAGACTAAACTCGGTCCGCTCGCGGAAAGATTGCGCGAGTATCAACTGCTCGGTTTCGAATGGCTCACGCGTCTCGCGGCGAACAATCTCGGCGGCATCCTCGCGGACGAGATGGGTCTTGGTAAAACGGTGCAGACACTCGCGTTTCTCCGCGCGCACCAGGGCAATGGCGCTGCCCTGATCGTCTGCCCAACATCGCTGGTGACAAACTGGGAGAATGAAGCGCGGAAGTTTACTCCCGAACTCAAGACGCTCGTGCTCGAAGGCGCCGATCGCGCCGTGCGTTTCAAATCGATCGCGGACGTCGACATGGTCATAACTAGCTACGCATTGCTGCGACGCGACATCGACACACTACGCGAAATTAATTTCTCAACCGTTGTGCTCGACGAAGCACAGCACATCAAAAATCCGGAAACACAAAACGCGCAGGCCGCGTTTGCCCTCCGCGCGAAGCATCGCTTCGTGCTGACTGGCACCCCGATGGAAAATTCGGTGCGCGATCTCTGGTCGATCACGAACTTCGCGCTGCCCGGTTATCTTGGAAATCGCAACGACTTCCGCGAACGGTACGAATTACCGATCGCGCGTGGCTCCGCGCCCGATGTGCAACGCCGGCTCTCGCGCCGGCTTCAGCCGTTCCTGCTTCGCCGAAGAAAACGCGACGTGGCGAAAGATCTGCCCGAGAAAATCGAACAGGTCGTGCCTTGCAGCCTAACGAGTCATCAACGCGCCGCCTATGACGCGCTACTGCGCGAGATCCAGCAGGGTCTCGGCAGTTCCGGCAAGAATGTGAACGCCGGTGCGCAAAGGATGAAGATGCTCACTGGTCTGCTCCGTTTGCGCCAGGTCTGTTGCGATCTGCGCCTCATCGGCATGGATAAGGAAGAGACCTCCGCCAAGCTGGACCTCTTGGACGAACTCCTCGAGGAAGCGATCGACGGCGAACACCGAGTCCTCGTCTTCAGCCAATTCGTATCGATGCTGCACCTCATTCGCGAACGCCTGCAGAAGCTCGAGATTTCATTCTCCTATCTCGACGGCTCCGCCAAACAGCGTCAGGAAATCGTGGATCGCTTCCAGAGCGATTCCGCGATTCCGGTATTCCTGATCAGCTTGAAAGCGGGCGGCATCGGCCTGAATCTCTCCGCTGCCGATACCGTCATTCATTTCGATCCTTGGTGGAATCCCGCGGTTGAGGCGCAAGCCACCGACCGCGCCCATCGCATCGGGCAAACTCGTGTCGTCACCGCCTACAAACTGATCACTCGCGACACAGTCGAAGACAAAATCCTGCGGCTGCAGGAGAAAAAACGCGAGGCGATCGATGCCGCCATTGACAGCGAGGAACCGCTGATGACCGGGCTTACTACCGAAGAACTCGAAGAGCTACTCGCGTAGGTGTCATTCTTCCGGACGGAGGAATCCGCGTCGCGTCTAACATTTCATATTTGCTCCCCGAAAAGACTGATAGCTGTTGAGAAATTGCGGATTGAGAATTGACAGCAAGCGTGAATCAAATCGACCTGCTGCGGGGCGATTGCGGTGCGTTGCGCGTTCCCGAAGAAAGTAAGCAGGAAGAGATGCGAATTAAACAGTTTGGAGAACTAAGAAGGCCAAAGAATGGAGCGCATGGGACGCGCGACATGGCCGGTAAAGCCGCGAGGTGGCGGGCGAGCGCTGCGGGCGCAGCCGAGATACAATGGAGCGAGTGGGATGAGCGACATAGAAGGGAAAGCTGCGATGGTAGCAGCGAGCGAGTGCGGGCAACGAGCGAGTTTCAATTAGGAATTAGGACTTATGAAGTACAACTTGTCCGTAACGCTAAAATCACCGGGGAATCGGGGTCTCATCTATAAAGTTTAATTTCAAGCTTCAAGGCGGGAAAGGCACGCCGATTTTCTTGCAGAACGCGCCGAAGCGCGGATCTGATCGCAGCTCGCGTGTGAAAGGATTGTCCACAATTGCCATGACACCAGGGTCTTGCTTTTCATAGGCTTGCTCGAGCCATTCGAAGGTCTTGTCGGAGTCGCCGCGAAAGGCATAAACGGTCGCGATTTGAAAAGACATGTCGTTGCTATGCCCTGCAATGAGCGCGTTGAGCGCTTCATCTGCTGCTTTCGCGTCACCTCGAGCCTGTTGCGCGAGGGCCATGGCGTAGGCACGCCAATCCGGATCGGATTCCTGCATGGCGGCTCTGAGGGCCGCCTCGCCATCTCCACGTTTTGCTTCGACCAGCGCCAGCATCTCCCACGTGCCCGCGCCACCCGGCTGGAGCTGGATCGCCTTGTTCACTGAGCGTACGGCTTCGTCATAGCGGCCTAACGAGGTTAGGAGCCGGGCGAGATCGAAATGAGCGTTGGTGGTCAATGGCTCGAGCTGCACCGCCTGCTGCAAGAGCGCGACCGCTTCCTCGATCTGCCCGAAATCCGCGATGACGGAGGCGAGGCCAATCTTCGGCGCGGCAGAGGCAGGGTCCAGCTCAAGGGCGCGCCGATATTCGGCCTCCGCTCCTTTGGCATTGCGATCGACGCTTATAAGGATTTGTCCCAGAGCGGCATGACCCTCGGCAGAGTTGGGATCTTCGGCTACTGCGCGCTCGGCGGCAGCTCGCGCCTTGCGATTAGCCTCGGCCACATCGTCACCAGTTGTGTCTCCCAGGGCCCACCAGCTTCTCGACAAAGCCGCGTAAGCCAGAGCGTAATGTGGATCGCTCCGGATCGCCGTTTCGTAGAACTCAATCGCTTTTCGCAAATCCGCAGCGGTATAGAGTTGCTCGTGGAAGCGGCCTTGCAGGTAGGCCGTGTAGGCATCGACGTTCTGGTTCGACGGTGCATCCGGGTTTTTCCCGGACGCGCCGAGGAGCGCGACCTTGAGCGCGCCCGCGACGGACTGTGCGATCTCCGCCTGCACCGCAAAGATGTCGGGCAGCGCACGATCATAAATCTGCGACCACGTGTTCACTCCGTCGACGGCGCGTACGAGATTCACCGCGATCCTGGCTCGGCCAGCCGACTTCCGCATGCTGCCTTCGAGCAAATAGCCTACCCCGAGCGCGGCGCCAACGGCTTTGCTTCCCTCGTTCGTTTTCTTGAAATGAAACGACGAAGTTCGCCCGATCACCTTCAACTCCTTGATCTGCGACAGCGCGCTGATCAGTTCCTCTGAAAGTCCGTCCGCGAAGTATTCGTCGTTCGAGTCGCCGGTGTCGTTGACCAGCGGGAGGACGGCGATCGCCTTGGCCAGCGCATCACTCCGGTTCCGGTGCGGTACGAACTGGTTCGCAAACAGGACTACCACCGCCGCGGCCAGCAAGGCGATGATCACGCGATCGAGTTTGCGACCTGTGCTGCGCTTGATCGATCCCGCTGGATCGATCTTGCCTTCCAGCTTCAGACCTTCCGGCGTCAGCTCGTAGAACCAGGAAAAGAGAAGTGCAATGGGAAAGCCGAGCATGACCGCGACAACGATGACGCGCATGGTCCACGCCGGCACCTCGAACACAGGGAGAACCTGGGTGGCGATCTGCACCAGCAGCCAACCCGCGGCCGCATAGAACGCGGCCACTCGCAGCACGTTGCGTCGTTTCAGTTCGGAAAGAAACTGCTTCATGGTTAGCCAACGGCGAATCAATGAGGTCTATCAGCGTCGGACGCGGTTGCGCAAGCACCGTTCGCCCTAACCATTTCAACCGCAATTTCAGCAAGCGTTTTCGGCGACAAAAGAGCGAACCCGTTAACCGAAACTTATCCGATTGCAGATGTCATCAACGAAGTAAGAATGGAGCGCGTGGGACGCGCGACATAGAAGGGCAAGCGACGAGGGTGGAGCGAGTGAGCGCGGGCAGCGAACGAGTTTCAATGGAGCGAATGGGAATCGCGACATAGAAGGCAAAGGTGCAAGAGCAACAGCTAGTGAGCGTGGGCACTGAGCCAGTTTCAATTATGAAGTAGAAGAGTCAGAAGGAAGATCATCCAGTCTGACTTAGCCCGGCCTTCCGGCGGAACAATGCCGTTCACGCGCAGATACTCGATCATTTGTTCTTAATGACGACTGGGCAGCGTCCTGCGATTTTTTGCTCACGGCGCATTTTGAGGAAGCGCTTGCCGTCACCAAACGGATTGAGAAGACCTGAAGGTCGCGCGCTCGAAATGCGCCGGCGCAACTGAGCAGATAAAATCGCCACATCCGACGGAAACGCTCGCCATAGCGATCGGCAAAACGCGACCACGCACGCCTCATGTTCTCTTCCCATGCCAGCAGAGTAGGATCGTAATTTGTTCCGATATTTTGAACATCATCGATAACGAACCAGGCTTCGGCCGCGCGGACCAGGCGAGCGAGGGAGGGAAGAATTGAGTTTGGAAAGATATAACGCTTGATCCAGGGATCGCCGTGAAAATGGGATCGATTTGCACAAATACCCTGGCAAAGAAAGATGCCGTCATCGGCTAACAGGCGGCGCGCTGTCCTCATATAAGTTCGGTAGTTCTTGTACCCTACATGTTCGATCATGCCGACGCTGACAATGCGGTCGAATTGTCCGGTGACGTCGCGGTAATCGCGCAGTTGAATATCAACGTCTAATCCACGGCACCAATTTTGCGCGTAACAGAATTGTTCGTGTGAAATCGTCACGCCGACGACTTGACAGCCATGGTGACGAGCGGCATAGCGGGCCAATCCACCCCAGCCGCAGCCAATGTCGAGCAGACGCAACCCAGGGTGCAGCCGAAGACGTTCGCAAATCCAATCCAGTTTCCGGCGTTGCGCTGCAGCTAGATCGTCGCCCTCCTCGAACAGCGCGCAGGAATATTGCATGTTCGGATCGAGCATCGCTTCGAAGAAATCGTTGCTCAGATCGTAATGCACTCGGCCGACTTTTCTGGAGCGCCGGCGGGTTTGTTGATTCAGAAGAAACGCGGAGAGCAACGCCCACACATTGGGCAGGCTGAACATGAAGTGACGATCGAGTTGGGCGCGAATCGCGCGGCAACACATCTCATCGAGTGCCTGGCAATCCCACCAACCGTCCATATAGGATTCGCCAAAGCCGAGCGTGCCGGAAGTCAACACACGATGGAAGAATCGCGGGTCGTGCACCTGAATATCCCAGGGGCGATCGCCAGCCGTGCTGATGTCCGCCTTTTTCAAAAGGCCGGTAATTATGGTTTCGGCTCTGGACATTGGTAAAATCAAGCACGGATGCGCCGCGCTCCGCTATAGAGGAATCGCAGGCGGCACAGCGATCAGTTCCAAGTTCCTGGGAGGAGCCCGTGGCCAAACCGAGCCGATCTAGAAAGTTAATATGTGCGCTGGGACGTCGGCAGTGGCCGCAGGAGCGGAAATTAAGATAACGCTGCTCGGGTTAATTTATTCCACCTGAGTCCCCAGTTGCGCATCGCCTTTAAAATCGGGCCAAGCGCTTTTCCTTTGTTAGTGAGGCGATAAGCCAGGCGCTTGGTGCCGTCTTCGGCGGGGACTTGTTCAATGACGCCGCGCGCTAGCAGGCGTTCGAGCCTGTCAGTCAGAATGTTCGTAGGGATGCCTTCGGGCGAAGCTGCGAATTCTTTGAACCGGGTACGGCCATGAAAAAGATCGCGGATGACCAGGAGGGTCCAGCGATCGCCAAAGATGTCCAGGGAGAACGCCACCGGACACGGTGAACGTCTCGGGGGAAGACGTTTTTTCGCGATCTGATTTCGTCGGGTGATTGGCACGACCGAATCATACCACGCATTTAGCTTGCAATCCACAAGTATATTACTTGCATTTTGAAAGTATTATTGAACAATACCCTCGAAATAATGGTCAACCAACAATGAAAGGAAAAAATTATGAAAACTGAAACTATGGATAGCATCACCGGAAGCGTTGCTTCCCAAGTCAACAACAGTCGTCCAAGCGTTAGCTCAGTCGTGGTTGTGGCGCTCGCGCTGTGGTTTGGTCTCGTTTCTTTCCTCGGCGCTCAAGGGGCTTTTGTTAACAAGCCAGGTTCGCCGCCGCTGCCGATTTTCCTCGGGTTGGCAGTTCCCCTGGCGCTGTTTCTCGCGGCGTATTTCGGATGGCCGTCGTTCCGGGACTTCATCCTCGGCGCCGATCTCCGATTTGTGACTGCGATGCAGTCGTGGCGCTGGGCCGGCCAGTTTTTCTTCTGGCTCTATGCCTGGAGTGTTTTGCCTGGGCTGTTTGCTTTCCCGGCCGGAATCGGAGACATGGCAATCGGCGTCACGGCGCCATGGATCGTGCTCGGTCTAGTTCGCAATCCGTTGTTTGCCGCCAGTCGACGGTTTGTGATCTGGAATCTCGTTGGAATTTTTGACTTCGTCGTGGCCGTATCCATGGGAGTTTTAGCTTCAGGGTTATTCCTCGGAATCAATAATCTGATTGGAAACGTCACCTCCAGCGCAATGGATCGATTACCCTTGGTACTAGTTCCTGCGTTTGTCGTTCCATTCTTTACGATGCTGCATCTCACCGCTCTTTTCCAAGCACGGCGGTTAGCCGCGTCCAGTTGAGAAGTTAGAAGCTCGAAGTCAGTAACTAGGTGGGTCGGGAGTTGGTCACGAGCGCAGGAAGCTACAAGTCAGACGTTAGAGATCGGAGATCAGAATCAGAACCCAATCTGTGAGTACCTAACTCTGGTTCCCATCAATGAAATAAGAATGATGAAGTAGAAAAAGTCAGAAGGAAGATCATCATTCAGTCCGACTTAGCCCGGCTTGCGGGCGGGACAATGCGGTTCATGCGCGAAACTCGACCCAGTGATTGCTCTCTCGTGCATGTGATTGAATATCGAGGAAAGGGATTTCCGAGATAGAAGGTAAAGCTGCAACGGTAGCAGCGAGCGACAGCGGGAGCCGAGCGAGTTTCAAATTCGCGCACTCCGAAGAATCTAGTTAATTACGCACGGACGAAGTAGTAGTCGGTTCCTTAGATGAGGGGAATAGTAGCACTACTCGTTGCCATGAGCGTCTCCGTTGCGGTGGCGATCGCGCTCGGGTTCATCGTAGGTCACCTAACACCTTTGACTGCCGCCGTGTCGCTGCTCTGTGGCATCGGCGGCGCGATTTATTCCCTAACAATCCTTCATTTTCCGGCCGACCCCAGGCAAAAGCCCGGCGCGCTCGATTGGTTCGTCATTTTCTGCTTCGGCGTTTTCGCGGTGCGGTCGTTTTGCTGGCTGATCTTTGTCGACGGTGAGGATCTCTCGATCCTCTCAGAGAATAACTTCAGCGATATGCCGCTTCATTTAACTTTCATTAACTACCTGGCGCGCGGCCCGAGCTTCTGGCCGGAGAACCCAATCTACAGCGGAACGAAACTTCATTACCCAATTGGAAACGATCTGTTTAACGCGCTTTTGAAGTTAGTTGGGGTGAACGAAATCAGCGGCCTCGTCGGCGTTGGTCTGGTGGCGTCGCTTATCACCTGCGCCGCCCTTTACCGTTGGGGCAAAGGGTTCGCCATTGCCGGATTCCTGTTCAGTGGCGGTTTTGCGGGATTTTCGTTCTTTAGCGATTTGTGGGACAGCTTTCTCCAATTCTCTCACACCGGCCATTTCAGTTTTTCGCTAGCAGACTATCAGGCCGAAATGGCGTGGAAAAACATGGCCCTGGCGATATTTGTTACCCAACGCGGGATGCTCTTTGCCATCCCCGCCGGCCTGGTCCTGTTATGCAGCTGGCGTGACCGTTGGTTAGGCAAAGAGGCGTCGGCTTTGCCACTGCCGGTCGAAGCGCTGTTGTTTTCGACTCTGCCGCTGTTCAATGTGCATGCCTTCATATGGTTCTCAGCCGTTCTCGGTTTTTGGGTGGTGGTCTCAACGCGCGATGTCCGTGTCCACGCAGTTAAACTTCTCGGGTGCTCACTCGTTCCTGCGACGATCTTTTTCGCGTTGATTACCGGCTTGTTCTCCCACAACGGATCGATGGCCCATATCATCCATCTCCTGCCAGGTTGGCTTCAGGACGACGACGGCTTCTTCGAATTCTGGTTTGGCAACTTTGGCATTCTGCCGCTCTGCGTTCTCGCGCTCGTCTTGCAAATGTTTTGGAGAATCGAATGGCGCCGCCCATCGTCGAAACACAAGTGGTGGCAGTTTTGGAAATTCGGGGTTCACCTGGTTAAACGCGATTGGCGTCAAATCGAAGTCCGAACAACCGCTGCCTTTGTCATTCCCGCCATCGCTCTTTTTCTGGTCGCCTGCATTGTCATGTTTGCACCGTGGGAATGGGACAACACTAAGATCATGATCTGGTCTTATCTTGCTATTCTTCCTTTTCTCTGGCGCGACGTTGTAAAGCCGCTGCCGCGGCTGGCTCGAGCAGCCGTCTGTATATTGCTTTTTTTCTCCGGCTTTGTCTCCCTCTGGGGTGGAGTGGACCTTTCTCACACTGGTTGGCCGATCGTGAACCGCCAGGAACTGCACGATATTCGGGGTGCGATTCGCGATCTGCCTGTTAACGAGACTTTTGCCGCATATCCGGCTTTAGGTCATCCGCTTCAGCTCAGCGGCTGCAAATTGGTTGAAGGTTTCGAAGGTCATCTGCATTCGCATGGAATTGATTATGGTCCGAGATTGGCGCAGCTAAATGCTTTGATGTTAGGGCGCAACGGTTGGCGCCAGCTCGCGGATCAGTTGCATGTTCATTATTTGTTCTGGGGCGAAGCCGAAAAGGAATATTATCCGGGATCGCTGACTCCGTGGCGCAAGGACTGCCGGCTCGTTGCGGAAGGTGCATGGGGCGCAATCTTTGACCTAACGACTCAGCCGAAAAGCGGCCCAACGCCGACAACTCGTTAAATAGTTTGTTGCAACTTTTCTAAACGGCTATTTCTGAAGGCCGCCTGGAGAAAGAATCAGTCAATACACCTTATGCCCAGTCTAATCAGAAAACTGTTCCATAAATCTGAAGCGCCGAATGACGGCCTCACCCAGCCCCAGCGTGAGGCGATAGTCGACTTGCTCAACTATTGCATGTACGCAGACGATTCGGTCTTTCTCGCTGAGGACAGGTTGATCGCGGATACGGTCGCGAAGTTCAATTGGGACCCGAAAGTACCGTTCGATCAGTCGATGCTCGATCGATTGGTAACGCACGGAACGCGAGAGAAAGTCAGGTGTACAAAGATCAATTCCTGATTTCGATAAGGGACAGGCTTGGTACCGCTGCAGTGAAGGGACAAGCATTAGACCTGTGCCAGGAGCTCTTTGTCGCTGATGGCGCGCGCTCTGATGAAGAAGACGCCTTGCTTCAAAATCTGAGGGAGCTGCTCGAATAGAACCCTGGGGAGCACAGCCTGCTAGCCTGTCGGTTTCGGCTGCCAGCCGAAACGAACCTTATCTTCTCTCCCTAGTCGGGTAGAACAAGGACGTCCAATTCCGAACCACCGGCTAGGGCGGCAGCTGTAGCCGCGTCGCTGTGCGACTCTCGGAGTCAACGTCACCCATAAGTCGGTCGCGCGACGATCCAGGTCGCAAACCCTGCTTAATAGCTTCCATGGATCCCTTGACCACAGCAATAAAAGCAGGCGTTAAGGTTTCGCTGTCTGGGTGTTCACTCATCCAGTTCACCACAAAACAAAAGGTAACTGGGGTTGTGCCGACAACCATCTGTCCCGCGAACGAAAGGGCGTGGAAGACAGGCACATTACCCATGTCGGCCACCCAATTGCCGCTGCCGCCCTTGCCGTAACCCGCAGTATCTTCAGGAAAAAAGGTGTTGTTGAAGTGAATTCGTTTGAATTCCGTTAACGTTGCCGGCTTGTTGAAAAACTCGCCGGCCAGAGCGCGTTTATAGAACGATACGAAATCGTCCGCGCTGCTGGCCAAGGTCTGCTGATTATTGAGCGGCGGTCGTGGCGGACCGGGCAGTTGCTCCGTGTGCAGGACGTGTTGTATCCCCGCCCAGCCAAGATCGACCCCGAGTGGCGCGCCAACATTGTACGAGAAGAAACGGCGTGTCGAATCAGGTATGAGCGTTGCATTCAATCCCGCTGCGGCGATGAAGGAACGTACCCGATCCGGACCGACATGCCTCAGAGCAATGTCTGTCGCCGTGTTGTCACTGTGGGTTATCAACGCTTCGAGAATCGACCGGGCGGGAGTCGTTCCCGTCAGGTTGAGCAGGACAGGGCTGGCGTCTGTCCGCACGCTGTCATTGACCTCGAGCTGTTTATCCTCGGAAACACGGCCTGCTTCAACGTCACGCAAATACTGGCAGACGATGAAAGTTTTAATTGCGCTGGCGACAAAGAACTGAGTGCTCGACGAATCGGAGACCAGCGTGTGGTTGCCGACATCGACACGAACGCTCTTCGTTCCCGGAAACTGTTGGAATTGTTCGACGTGCCTCTGCAACTCACGCCATGCGTTGCCGGGCAATAATGCAGTCTCGCTCTTTCGACCAGCAAGAGCCGCCACCGGAACCATTGCAGCAAAAAAGCAAAGAGTCAGGCCGACTAACCGGCCCCGGTGAAAGAAAGAGGACTGCTTACACGATTCGGTCTTCAATTTTAGCGTTATTTTTTTGAAGACCTGTGAACGTGCGATTCAATTCTTTGTGGGCACGCGAATATGCGCTGCGTTAATTCGGAGTCAAACGTCACCGCAGGGCGCGATTCGCGGCGGCCGAAGCTCGTCAAATGATGGTGTCAAGAGTGAGGACTGACCCCAATCTTTTCCCGCGAAAATTTGCGGATAAGAACGTAAAAGACCGGCGTGAGAAAGATGCCGAAAAGTGTCACTCCCAGCATTCCAGCAAAGACGGTTGTCCCGAGCGCCTGACGCATTTCGGCGCCGGCTCCGCCGCTAAGCATGAGTGGTATCACGCCCGCGATGAATGCGAAGGAGGTCATCAGGATCGCGCGCAGACGTAGCTTGCTCGCCTCGATCACGGCGGCGATCGCATCCTTGCCGGTATCCTGGATTTGCCTCGCGAATTCGACGATGAGGATGGCGTTCTTGCACGCGAGTCCTACGAGCACAACGAAACCGATCTGTGTGAAGATATTATTATCCATGCCACGCAACAGCACGCCGGCTAGAGCCGACAGAATGCACATGGGAACAATTAGGATGATGGCAAATGGCAACGCCCAGCTTTCGTATTGCGCCGACAGCGTGAGGAAGACGAAAAGCACGCACAGCGGGAAAATAAACAATGCGGTGTTCCCTGCCAGAATCTGCTGATACGTCAGGTCGGTCCATTCGAAGCTCATGTTTTGCGGAAGGGTCTTGCGGCAGAGATCCTGCATCAGCGCGATCGCCTGACCGGTGCTCGTCCCTGGCTTGGTGTCGCCTGACACATCCGCGGCGGTGTAAAGATTATAGCGGGTGATGGTGCCAGGGCCGAGGCGCTCCTCGACCGAAGCGAGAGTCCCCAGGGGGACCATCTGGCCCCGCGCGTTCCGCGTCTTGAGCTTGAGAATATCCGCTGGCGCCGCGCGGAACTTGCTGTCCGCCTGGGCAGTGACCTGAAACGAGCGACCGAGATACGTGAAGTCATTCACATAGGCTGAGCCAAGGTAGATTTGGAGGGTGTCAAAAACGTTGGTCAGCGGCACGTCCATGCTCTTGGCCTTCGCGCGATCCACGTCCACATACATCTGAGGTTGGTCGGCGCGAAAGCTTGAATAGAGGCCCACTAAACTTGGCTGCTGCTCGCCCGCGGCAATGAGGTCCCGAGCGGCCGCCTCGAGTTGTTTATAATTTCCACCGCTGCGGTCCTGCACCATCAGGCGGAACCCACCAGTGCTACCCACCCCCTGAATCGGCGGAGGGCCAAAGGCTAGAACAACGGCCTCGGGAATTTGATTCAACCTCGCGCGCAAGCTGGGAAGGATCTCAGTAGACGACTTGCGGTGTCCAAACTCGTCGAGAATCACGAAGATAGTGGCCGTATTGGACTGACTACTTCCCGTCAGGGCTGAAAAGCCGTTGATGATCAGGCTGTTTTTGACTCCTGGGCTTTCCTTTAAAATGCCGAGCACCTTTTTGGTGACGGTTTCGGTGCGTTCCAGCGAGGCGGCATTCGGCAGCTCGCAGGCCACTATGAGATAACCCTGGTCCTGCGCGGGAACGAAGCCCGACGGGACATTTTTGAAGCCGATGCCCGTCAGCGCCAGCAGAGCGAGATAAACAACAGCACAGATCGCCAGCTTGCGGACGAGACTCCCGACCGCCTTGCCGTAACGGCTCGCTGTCCAATCAAAGACAGCGTTAAACCCGCGAAAGAGCCAGCCGAGCGTCACGTCGAGGACTTTGGTCAAAACATCCCTTGACGCGCCGTGACTGCGCAGGAGAAGCACGCCAAGAGCAGGGCTCAGGGTCAACGAATTGAAAGCGGAAATGGCAGTCGAAACAGCAATCGTTAACGCGAATTGCCGGAAAAATTGGCCGGTGATGCCGCTAATGAACGCCGTAGGAATGAAGACGGCGGCGAGCACAAGCGCCACCGCGATGACTGCGCCACCGACCTCGGTCATCGTCTGCCGCGCGGCATCGCGTGGTGACAGGCCGCGGCTCAGCTTAAGCTCGATGGCCTCGACGACCACGATGGCGTCGTCCACCACGATCCCGATGGCAAGCACAAGCCCGAAGAGGGAGATCGTGTTCAGCGAAAATCCAAAGATCGCCATGGCAGCAAAGGTGCCGATGAGCGAGACAAGCACGGCGGCGAGCGGGATAATCGTCGCGCGCCAACTTTGGAGGAAAAGGAGCACGACCAGGGTTACCAGTAGAACCGCCTCGAGGAGCGTGCGCCCTACGGCGTGGATCGACTCCTGCACGAAGACCGTCGTGTCATAGACGATTTTGTAATCCACGCCGGGTGGGAAGTTTTTCTTTAACTCTTCCATCGTCTTGCGGATGGTTTTCGCTGTGTTGATGGCGTTGCTACCAGGGAGTTGGTAAATGCCAATCGACGCGGAGGGGCGACCGTCCAGCGTGCTTGTCACCGCATAGCTCTTGGCCCCAACTTCGACTCCGCCGATATCGCGCAGCCTCACGATTTCGCCACCCGCCCCGCGCTTGACGACGATGCCGGAGAACTCGACGGGATCAATCAACCGGCCCTGCGCACTAACGACATATTGAAATTCCGTTCCTGTCGGCGTCGGCGGCTGGCCGACGATACCCGCCGCTACCTGCTTGTTCTGTTCCTGGATCGCTTGGACTACGTCGGTCCCCGTCAGGCCGAGAGAGGCGAGCCTGTTAGGGTCCAGCCATACGCGCATCGAATATTCGTAGCCGAACAGGCTGGTGCTCCCGACGCCATTGATCCGCGCAATACGATCTTTGACCTGGAGCAGGGCATAATTTCCGAGATAGAGTTCGTCGCGGCTGTTGTCGGGTGAGACGAGGTTCACAAACAGGATCATCGACGGCGACTGTTTGTTCACCGTGACGCCTGTGCGCCGCACCTCTTCGGGCAGCACTGGCAGCGCAAGGTTTACTCGGTTTTGCACGAGCACCTGGGCGGTGTCGAGGTTCGTACCGAGCGCAAAAGTGATCGTGAGCGAATAAGAACCGTCGCTTGAGGATTGCGACGACATGTAGAGCATCTTCTCCACGCCATTGACCTGTTGCTCGATCGGCGCGCCGATAGCCTCCGCTACGGTTTGCGCGTTAGCCCCGGGATAACTTGCCGACACATTTACCGTCGGCGGCACGATGTCAGGGTACTGGGACACCGGCAGAGTCATCAACGCGATGCCACCAACAAGTACGATGACAATCGAGAGCACAGTCGCGAAGATCGGCCGATCAATGAAAAAGTGGCTGATGTTCACTGCGCGCTGTTTGGTTTCGCCGCCTGGTCCTCAATCGGAACTGTTTTGGGATCAACTTTCTCACCGGGACGCACTTTCAGCAGACCGTCCACGACCACTCGTTCGCCGGCGGTCAGGCCGTTGCGGATCACCTGCATGCCGGCATTGAGTGTGCCGAGTTCCACGGGCCGGAAGGCTGCTATGTTGTCATTGCCGATAACCACAACAAATTTCTCCCCCTGCGTGCTGGTCACCGAGCGCTGCGGCACAAGCACGGCCTGGTAGGGAGCGCCAGCCGGGATGCGCAGGCGAACGAAAAGCCCCGGCCCGAGTAGGCCGTTCTCGAAATCAAATACGCCGCGAATACGAATCGTGCCCGTCTCTGGATCCACTCTATTGTCCAAAAAGTCGATATAACCGGTGTGGGAAAAATCCTTCTCGTCCTGCAACGAAAGCTGAATCGGCACCTTCACTTTGTCCTCGTCACCGGGAAGGACTTTTTTGAAAGCGTAGTAAAAACGGACGTAGCGCAGCAGAGAACGCTCATCCACGTCCGCATAGGCATAGACCGGGTTCATCGAGACGATCGTGGTCAGCGGTTTTTCAGTCTGAGGAGAAACCAGGTTACCCACGGTGATATTGGCGAGACTCGCGTGGCCATCGATCGGCGAAGTGATCCTGCAAAATTCCAGGTTAAGTCTGGCACTTTCCAACGCGGCGCGAGCCGTCAGAAGCGCGCCTTGCGCCTTCAGGAAGGAGGCGCTGCTTTTGTCAAAGTCTCCGGCGGATGTCGCTCCTTTTTCGCGAAGCTGTTTGGCCCGATCGTAATCCGCGGTCGCGAGTTTCAGGGAAGCGTCGGCCTGGTCGTATTCGCCCTGGGCGCGATCCTGGTCCGCCTGATAGGGGCGGGGATCGATTACGAACAACACCTGTCCCTTCTTGACCATATCGCCGTCGTCGAACTTCACTTCAGTGAGATAGCCGCTGACTTTCGGGCGAACCTCAACCGTGCCCATGGGCGCGAGGCGACCCGTGTATTCATCCCAATCTTTCACCTCACGCTGTTCGGCTGCGGTCACGGTGACCACCGGGGGCGGCAGCTCGACTGCCTTTTTTTCTTCTCCGCAACCGGCAAGTAGCACCACCACCAGAATTCCAAAAGGAAGCGTCATTTTTAAAAGGCGTTCCTGAAAACAGAGGCTGTGGCCACGCGAAACTGGGGGCGATTGCATCGACCCATGAAGAACAGGTTGAGCGAAAACTGGCGCGACGACCTCGTTCGTGGTCACATGGTCGAACGGAATCGCTCGCCGCACTTCAGGCTCGCAGGACGCCGCGGCTTTTGTCTGTTCGATAGAGGATACACCGAGCCGTTTGCTCGGTCCTGAAGGCCTGACGGCTGGCGTTTTTTTTTCCGTCAACGGCGCGGGAGTTTTTCGTTTCTTCATTCTCTGGCGTTCTTCCGAATCAGGGACAAACGCGTTTGTAGCCGAAAATAGTCAACGAACCAAAGTGCAAAAGGTGAGGACTGACCCATTTCTCCTGCCCGCTCTGCTTTTACCGCGGCAGCCGCGCCGGCAAAAAAACCGCGTGGACGAAGTCTTTTACGCGGTTTCGGCGTGGGCATCTTCGCCACGAGACTTCTGAGAACACCCGAGCGCAACCGGTCAAATGTTACAGACTGAAACGAGAAATAAAAATCTTGCTGCAAGTAAACGGTCGGAGACCTCCTAAAAAATTGCCCTTGGCATGACCAACGAGCCTGCATAATAGGATTTATGCCGAGCAATAATCGCCTGAGCTACCGGTGCTTCCTAGCATTTCCGCAGTCCGAAGAATTTGCCCTAGTTAAAGAAGCGGTAGCCAAGGGTGCATCGTAAGCGGCTTATGATCATTGACGGCGTTTGTGGTAATGGAATCGATCATTCTGACTTGCGCCGAATGATTTCACACGCCGGGGGCAGCTCAGGGTAGCGGCAAGCTTGCATATGGGTTATATCTCATGGTTGCTTGTCGAGCGGCTTGTCCAAGTCAGTGACCACGACCTTGGGATGGTCTGGAACGTAAAAGAAATACGTGAAGATCTCGATCGGCTTCCCATCTTTCATCTGAGGCTCTGGAGCATGTTCCTGAATCTTCTTCTTCGCTGCTCTAATCCATGCGTCCGGGACATTATCAATCTTCGGCGATCCTTTTGGAGTCCCAACTTGCTGCGTTCGAATCACTGGGGGCGTCGTGGCTGTGACAGCGAAAGTCACCGGGTAAATCAGAAAGTTAGGGTCTTTCTTCATACGCTCTTTCACCGTTTGAGCAGATGCCGTTGCAACTGATCCAAGGAGCAACATGAGACCGGCAAAACGTAGAGGCCGCAAAATATGCAGGGTGTGGTTAGGCATAGGTAGAATACCCGTTTTTAATGAGAAGTGCGATGCGATGCGAGTGAAAACTTCGCCACGAGTTTCAATTTTGAAGTAGGAAGTAAGAGGCGCGGCGGACCCTTCAAATCTTCTCCCAAGCCCGTTCGGCGACGGGGTCGCGACCTTCGTCGAATTCGATGTGATCGATGAGGGTCTCGATCGGTTTACCCGTTAGGCCACTCTCCTGGATGCGCTGCGGCAAGACATGACTGCGTTCGTCGCGCCAGCCGAGCTTGGCGATGAAGCGATTCCAGACGTTGCACTCTTCGTCGGTGCGCGAGGCGCCGTGGGCGTGCGCCCAGTTCAGGACGGCTTCGTCTCGTTCGCCGGCGAGCGCGCGTTTCTCTATCTCCGAATACGGAACGCCGAGGAAACGGCAGCAGCGCCCGTCGAGCGTAAACTGGTGCTCGCCGAGATTCTCCACATAATCCGGCGGGAGCTGACCGGCGGCGTGCAGGCGAATCTTATCCAGCATCCGCCCGAAATAAATCAGACGTCCGACTTTGTCGTAGCAACTGCGCAGGCCTGGAATGTTTTGCATAAGAGGAACATAAATCGCAAATAGGTCGCTCGTCACTTTCCCTGGGGAGCCTTCGGGGTCGGAAAGACTGACTCTGGATGGCTTTGAAAGCCCGGCCGCTCCTTCATCGCGTTACGACCTTTCCCCATGAGTGCCCTCGTCGCTCGGTTAATTGGCCATGTGCTCCTCCGCGGAGACGCATGCAACTCCGAACTCCGAAATTCTTCGCGAGCAGGGCGATTTCGCGAGCGCAACGGTGCGCCCGACCAGGCGATTGTCACGGCTTCTGCGCTGGATGAGCAGTGGCGCACAAGCTGCGCCAACTTCACGCTTTCGCGTGAGACATCCGCGTCCTTTAGCGCGTTCCACTTCCACTCGCCGAATCTCGTGTGTCGAGAGTCGGGTCGTCCAACTCCTTCAAGCGGACGCAACCTTTACCATGTCGAGCCTTTTGCTAGGATTCGGCGTATGCGTCCGTCTCTTACTTTCAGCATTTCACTAATCATCGCGGCAAACCTCCATACCGCGATCGCGCAGTCATCTCCCACGCCCGCGCCGGTTACGCTCCGTTCGCTCCTCTTGTCGGAGCTGCATAGCACGCACGATAAAGCGGAATGGTTTACCCCAGCCGACGCTGCGGTGGCGGGATTAACGGCTGAGCAGGCGAAGTGGGTGCCGCAAAACGCGCAGGGCAAAATCGATTCCAGCGCGAACCATTCGGTCGGAATGCTCGCTTATCATTTGGTTTTCTGGAACGAGAATGCGCTGGCCCGTCTGCGCGGCGAAAAGCCTGCGACTCCGGGAAACAACGACGAGACGTTTAACGACTTCGACGCGGCGCATTGGGACCAGATCGTGCAGCGGCTCGATCGCGTGATGACAGACCTGGAAGCGGCGGTGGAGAAAATGCCGGAGGAGAAACTAGCGTTGAAAGCGCCCTTGATTTCGCACATCAGCACGCACAACGCTTATCACACAGGGCAGATTCTTTATGTCCGCAAGTTACAAGGTTCCTGGAATCCGGAGAACGGCGTCAAGTAGCCTTAACAAAGTAAGAAGGTAGAAGGAGGAAAACGAGCGTGCGGGAGCCGCTCGGTTAGGCGGTAACGCAGCTAGGGCAGCTGGCGCGCGCGCGGGAGCGCAAGTGACCCAATTAAGAAGTCTTCGACCGACGATCGATGTCGTCTGGCCTCGTCCTGCATTCTGAAAAGGTTTATCATCAAGGTATGAATCAGCTTTCGAGATTCGTCAGTTTGCATCCCTACTTCAAGGTGCCTTCAGATAAGATGCCGCATTTGAAGGCGATTCTGCCGGAGTTTGCAGCCAAAACGCGGAACGAAACGGGCAATCTTTTCTATGAGTTCACCATCAACGGCGACGAAGTATTCTGCCGCGAAGGCTACGTCAACGCCGAAGCGCTGCTGGCGCACTTGGAAAACGTGGGTGCGATGCTGGCGCAGACGCTGACGATGGCCGATTTGATTCGCATCGAAGTCCACGGACCAGCCGCAGAGCTTGCGAAACTAAAAGAGCCGCTGGCCCACCTGAAACCCGCGTGGTTTGAATTGCACAGCTGATTGAGATGGTGGCGCCAATTATTCTAAAGCATCAACATGGTGGGCGTGATGAGGCTGTGCGCGGGCAGCGCGAGCACGGGCAGGAAGCGAGGGTCAGATCTAAAGATTTAACATTCACCAGCAGTTGAGCGTTGAGAGTGGTGAGTTGAAAGTTGAGAGGTAGCCGGCCGGTCTCAAATTTTAGTAGCTCGTACCTTTGGACAGTCCCATCACTGCGAGCGTGTCGCTGTCGAGGTCGCCAGTCTGGCGCAAGCCGTTAGTGCTTTGATAACGCCTAATAGCTTTCTGCGTCTCAGCGCTGAGCACACCGTCTGTATCGCCCCGGTAGTAGCCCTGGAGAGCCAGTCGTTCCTGCGCTGCCACAATAATCGAATCGTCTGATTGCGATTTATCGTTGTAACCATTGGGATCGTCGTACACTTGAGTTTGGTAAACACCGGAGTCGTACTGGCCCTGCGATTGGTCGGGATAGCCATTTTGATCGTAATACATCTGTCCCTGGTAATTGCCGGAGTTGTTGTCGCCGGAGTCGTAATTGTTCGAGTACGGATAATCGTACCCGTAGGTCGATGAGCCGTAGCCATCATTCGGAAAGCCATAGTCGTAGAAGTAATCGTCCGGGTACGGATAGTACGAAGGCCACCACGGAGAAAACCCCAGATTAAAGATCACCCACGTTCCATTGATGAATGAGCATCGGTGACCATTCCACCAGTGGTCGCAATTGCGGTTCCAATCGCGATGCCAATCTCCTGAGGCGTGAGCGAAAACGTTTTTTTGCCAGTCATGCCGCAGATGATTGTTTCCGTTCCGAAAATTGTTCGCGTTCCGTAGATTATTTCCATTCCGGAATTGTGTATTTCGCTGGTTCCAAACGCGTGTGACAGCCGGATTTCTGCGATTGGCGATTAGCGCGACATTATTGCGTTGGGGGATAGTTGCTATCGTGTAAGGACCGGAACGCGTCACCAAAGGTCGATTCGAATAAACAGGCCGCCGGTACCCGAAAGATGGTGACGAACGCATCCCAAACGAGGGAGAGCGTTGGCCTGAATAAAACGGTCTACCGCCGTATGACCGCATCGGCGTCGAGCGGAACGATGAAACACCGCCGGGCCGCATCGGAGCATGAATCGCCGGAGCACCGCGTGTAACAGCCCCTCCGCGGGATCCCCCTCTCGCTGCGGGAACAGCTCCCGGGTTCGCCTGAGCAATCGTGACCGCGCTCGCAACAAGCGCGACGGCAGACAATTTTGTTTTCATGTTTCCCTCCCTGTTGCTGAACCGTTTGCCTGTACAATATAACGTACACCGCCTGAAATGAGAAGCATTTCTGTAGTTCGAATCGTCTGAAGCCTCGGGGCTGGTGTAGTTGGGTCTTTATTGTTTACGGTGCCGGCTGCTGTGTCGATGAGGCCCAATCCCAGGCAGCTTTCGCTATCTGGCCGATGACGCTTTCACCACCGTGGCGGGCAAGCACCATCCGGTTAAGCGCGGAATCATTTGAGCGTGCACCCAACGCCGCGTAAAATCAGGGCGGCATGGCGGAAGCACCGAAGACGAATGCGCGGCTCGAAATCGCGCACGTTTTGTTTATCGACATCGTTGGTTATTCCGCCCGCCCGACGGATGAACAACAGGGGCTCGTCAACCAACTCAACCAGGCGGTTCGCAGCTCGGACGAGTTCAGTCGAGCAGCTGCCGCGGGGCGACTCAGGAAAATTCCGACGGGCGACGGCATGGCGCTCATTTTTCAGGATAGCCCCGAGCAACCGATCGAGTGCGCGGTAGAGATCAGCCGCATTCTGAAACATTATCCCGATCTCCCGGTGCGCATGGGGGTGCACAGCGGCCCGGTGAGCGCGGTCACGGACGTTAACGGCCGCGTCAACGCGGCCGGAGTCGGCATCAATGTTGCCCAACGTTTGATGGATTGTGGGGACGCCGGTCACATCCTGTTATCCAAGCGAGTGGCTGAAGATCTACAACAGAACGGGCGATGGCGACCGCATCTGCATGATTTGGGCCAAGTAGAGGTGAAACACGGCGAACGGGTTCATGTGTTTAATTTTCACACCGACGACGCGGGCAAGTCAGAACCGCCGGCGAAATTCAGTCAGCCAAAGCGTGACGATCGGCAAAGTACAGCATCAGCGCCGGAAAAAGGGAAAAGCCAGGCAGGTCACTTCTCGATCTGCGTTTTGCCGTTCGTGAACATGAGCGGCGAGGCCGAGCAGGAATATTTCAGCGATGGAATCAGTGAAGATATCATCACCGACTTGAGCAATGTTTCGGCGTTACACGTGGTGTCGCGTAATACTGCGTTTACCTTCAAAGGCAAATCGGTGGACGTGCGACAGGTCGCCAACCAGCTCAATGTCAGCCATGTGCTGGAGGGAAGCGTGCGCAAAGCTGCCGGTCGTGTGCGCATTACCGCGCAATTGATCGACGGTTCTAATGACAGTCATGTCTGGGCTCAACGCTTCGACCGTGATCTGAATGACATCTTTGCTATCCAGGATGAAATATCGCGCGCGATCGTGGAGGCGCTGCGGGTGAAACTTCTTCCGGAAGAAGAAAAAGCGATCGAGCGACATGGGACCAATAACGCCGATGCCTACAATTTGTTCCTGATGGCGCGTAAGAGTTTCGTCACCGGGTATGAGATCGACGAGCGAAGAAACGATGCGATCATTCGTTTGTGCCGCCGCGCCGTAGAACTCGATCCTGATTACGCCGAAGCCTGGGCATTGATTGCCATGGCCGAAATGGTTATCCGCGGCAGTGGCGTGCGAGGCGGAGATGGTGGTTTGGCCGCCGCTGAACGCGCGCTCTCAATTAATCCGAATCTGGCCGAAGCCCACGCGGTCAAAGCACGAATCTTTCTCGAGGAACAAAGGTACGACGAGGCGTCGCGGGAAATCGAAATCGCGCTGCGGCTCGGTCCCGAATCTCACGAGGTAAACAAGTGCGCTGCTCTTGTGCGATTCCGACAACAGCGGTTGGAGGATTCTACTCGCCATTTTGAAAAAGCGCTCGCCCTGGAGGAAACAGACTTTGCATCCGCCGGGATGTTGATCACGTGTTATACCACTCTCGGGGACGCTGCCGCGGTGCAGCGGAGCGCCGAAATAGCCCTGGCTCGCGCCGAAAGGATCCTGGCGCACGACCCTAACAATGGCTCGGCGATCGGCCATGGCAGTATGGCCCTGGCGACGTTGGGCCGGCACGAACGAGCAAAAGAGTGGATGGACCGGGCGCTGTTGATCGACCCCGAAAACATAACCATGCGCTACAACTTTGTATGCGCGCTGGCGAATGACCTGAAGGACAAAGAGGCGGCGCTGGAGATGCTCGGCTCGGTCTTGGAAAAAATAGGAAGAGGTCTTCTCGACCATCTCAAAGTCGATCCTGATATGGCTTGCATGCGGGATGATCCACGGATCCAAGCCATGCTTGTTGTGGCTGAGAAACGAGTGGCGCTGAAAAGTCCGCCTGCGAAGCAGGACGATCCCGAAAGCGGTCGGGGCCGAAAGGGCTGAGAGCTGATCCGCCTACGATGAAAGCCGGGGTCAGAGCCTTACTATTGACGGTCGCCAGCATCTCCAAGGAGTTCAAAGTGCGAAGATCGTAGTTAGGCTAGCGGGAGTTCACAAAGATGAAACACCTTCGCAGATTGTCGAGACGAGCGTGCTCCCCAGCGGAATTCGTGCGCCTTCGGCGTTAGAGGTTCGCAACACACAGAATGCGCGACGTTGTTTCTCTGGATTTACTTTGCTAGCTGAGCACACGTTCGCAGCCTGCATGATGCGCGCTTACACTGAAGCGATGCGCACGGCGAAGAAGATTGACTCATTCGCTCCCGCTCTTTCGGTCTCTCGGCTTGCCCATCTATGTCGCTCGCGGCCCCGCGGCTCCATTCCCAAGCACGCGGGAGTGGCGAAGATGAAGAAAGTAAGAGTTAAGATTAAAAATTATGAAGCAAAAAGAGAGACGGCAAACGTGAAATTCCTTCCACTTATGTCGCGCAAAGCTTGTTATTGCCCGATCTCCATAATAAGTAAGCTTCCATGGACCGCGTGATTTCGTGGCGAAGGATGCGCCCCGCTTATGCTCCGACAACCGCCGCTTTAAGTCCGTAGAGAAGCCAATGTAGAAACCGGCGTCGCTCTCCGACCGCAACACGTACACGTAGAACACTGCGTCAGAATAGGCCGACGAGACCGCGTGAGGCGAAGCCTTTTACGCGGGAATTTCACCACAGCTCTTCGAGGCGCGAGTTTCGATCCTGTTGTATGATGCGCTGGATTTTTCGACTGATCGTGATGACTGTGGCGGCCAAACTCGTGAATCGCTATCTCGAATCGCGTCACCCTAAGCCGCGGTCGCGCGGCTAGACGTGCCCAAGCATTCACGCTTCGCGCCCGACGTGCCTACCAAATTCACGCGTATTGGATCAATTGACCAGGGCTCGATGACGGCCACGTGTTGTTGATCGGCACGGCCGGGATAAAGTTCTGGAATGATGCGCGCACACTTAGCTGAACGGTTTAGTCGCGGACGTGCGGCTCGAGTCCCCGGCAGGGACCGCCTGGAGATTGTTTGGATTGAGCAGGCCACGTTGCGAGCCAGTGCAGCAGGCGAATGCGCCGACATGATGGCACGGTTGGAGCAAGCGCGACGTTGCTGGCATCAGTTTGAACGGCAGGACAAGCCCGCGTTCATTCGCTGGCGGGCCCGCGAGTTTGGCGCGTTGCTCAGCACCGCGCGGGATGTCGAGGATAAGATTCGGGACGCGCAACACCTGATTCATGAAGTGGAAATGGAAATGCGGAGAAAAATCCAGGATCCTCACAGCGCCTATCGGAGGGTGCTATTTCGGCGAGAAAATCCGGGCGTCGCTGAGGGCGGGAAGACTTCCTCTAACGGATCGCAATCGACGCCTCACCTGAGCGAATTCGAGCAGGAAGCTCTGTTTCAGGAATGGGTGCAAAAATTTCTGGGCACGAACCCGGCCAAGATGGACGACGAGGCTTATTCGACCAGCTTTGAAGTTTTTAAGTCACATATGTTCGTTAGGCCGGGAAGCGCGCCGGCTCGCTCCGATCTTCGACCGCAGGATGTCCGACGTTCTGCGGTGGGTGACGAAGCCGCGAGCGCAACGGAAGCGGAAGCGACTGATCCGCGGGTAAAGGAAATCTATCGACGGCTGGTGCGTAGATTGCATCCCGATTTGCGCGCAGATGGCGATGCCACCGTTTCTTCGCTTTGGCATGAAGTCCAGGAAGCGTATGCGGCCAGTGACGTTGCCCGGATGGAACTTTTGCTGGCGCTGAGCGATTTATCGAACGCTCCCGGCGCCAGTACAACCCTGTCGCAGATGCGCTCAGTTCTTAGCGAATTGACCCGGTCGGTGCGGGCTCTGGAGTTAAGCCTGGTCGAAGCCAGGCGGGAAGATTCGTGGAACTTTGCACGCACAGGTCCATCGGAGAATCTGCAGTTGCGAGTGGAGCGGCAATTGAAGCATGACCTCGCGTTGCGACAACAACGTCTGGAGCTTCTCACCGGGACCATTGCCGGATGGGCGACTGGGAAAGGCTGAGACCCTGAGAGACCGAACATGCGATGGCGGTAATTGTCCGGTTAGCGGAGCAAAGCAGGCTTTTGTTTGCGGAACGGATAACGGGCGCGAGAACTTACGGCCCGCATGAGCAAACCGAAGCGAATCCAGCGCAGCCGCGCGAAAGGCTGGAAAATGCCGGCGAACGCCATCTATGTTGGCCGACCGACTGTTTGGGGAAACCCGTACGTGGTGGGCTCACAGCTGATGAACGACGAAACGCTCACGGCCGAAAAAGCCGTCGAGTTATACGAGCAGCATCTCGCCGATAATTTCAGCGAGCGCGACATCCGCCACTGCCTGCACGGCAAAGATCTGGCCTGCTGGTGCGCGCTCGACGAGCTGTGTCACGCAGACGTATTGTTACGGATCGCGAACACACGGCCGAAGTAGCCCGCCGCTCGCCACGGCGAGCAAGCTTTGGATAAACTGCTCGCGCGTTTTTCTCCCGATTCAGATTGCTTTCTGAGGGGTGTTCGCAGTCTGGGAGAAGCGTAAAATTCGCCATGAAATTCTTTCCACCTTACGAAAGAGGACCTTCGCGTGCGGTCTCCTCCGACGCGAGGGCTCGCGCCTCGCGTTCGGCGCCAGCGATGGAGCCGCGCCCGCGGGGAAACCAGAGGATACCAGCGGCGAGGACGAGGGCCAGGAACACTATGGCTGTTGCGAGGCTGAATCGGATCCCCTCGATGAAATCGTTGTCGGCTACCGCAAGAATCGCCGTCTGCGTGGCCGGGTTCAGATGTTTGATCGGCCGGCCGGGCCCGATCTCGGCAGAGTAAGCGCGGGGATTCGCGTTCCCGATGATCGTATCGGCGACTTCTTTGCGCTCGGTCGGATTCGGAAGCGCGTCGGAGAGGTGGGCGCTGAGGGTGGTGGTTAGTGTTGCTGCCAGTATCGAGCCGAGCACGGCAAACCCGACGGTGGAACCCAGCGCGCGCTGCGCGCTCATGATGCCCGAGGCCATTCCTGCGCGCTCGGCCGGGACCGTCGTCATAGCGAGCGAAGTGATTGGTGTCAGGCACAACCCGGCTCCCACGCCAACGAAAGCGAGACCGACGACGACCACGACGGTACTTACCTGCAGTCCCGCGATCAGAACGGCGAACCCGACGATTTGTGATGCGATGCCGAGGAGAATCAGCCGCCGCGAGCCGATCACTCCAACGAGTTTGCCAGCCGTGAGCGACACAATCATGAGGCTCATGCTGTAGGGCAAGAGGAGGCATCCCGCATCTGTCGGCGAGAAACCGCGCACGTTCTGCATGTACTGCGTGATCACTAGCAACATCCCGTACGCGGCGAACAAAACGGCGAAGATCGTGATGATCGCGAGCGAATAGGTGTGGTCAGTGAATAGCTTGAGGTCCATCATGGGGTCCGCGCTCCTGCGCTCGCAGAAGATAAATGCCGACAGCGCCGCACACGCGACCGCGAATAACGTCAGGATCTTCCCCGAAAGCCAACCCGCGTGCGGACCTTCAATCACGGCAAACGCGAAAGCTCCGACCGAGATTATAAACAGAAGCTGCCCGGGGATATCGAATGTGCGCGGCCGTTCGTCCCGCGATTCCACTACAAAGCGCCACGTCAATGCCATGGCGAGGAGCCCGACGGGAACGTTGACCATGAAGATCGAGCGCCAGCCCGTCGCTTGTACCATAAAGCCGCCTAGCGTCGGCCCGATTGCGATTGCGGTGCTCGCGATCGCGGTCCAGATGCCGATCGCCCAGCTTTTCAACTTCGGATCGGGAAATGCGGCGCTGACGAGCGCGAGCGACGTTACATTGACGGTAGCCGCTGCAATTCCCTGGACCGCGCGCGCGAGGTTGAGTGCTGCCACCGAGGACGCCATGCCGCACGCCGCGGAGGCCGCCGTGAAGAGAGCGATGCCGAAAAGGTAGAGCTTGCGGCGGCCGTAGATATCCGCTGCCGTCCCCGATGACATGATCGCGATCGTCATTCCAAGGCTGTACGCCGTGACGACCCACTGCAATCCTGCCTCACCTACCTTGAAGTCTGACTGGATGGCGGGTAACGCGACGTTCACGATCAACGCGTCCAGATAGATCATGAAAAGACCGAGACTCGTGGCTACGAGTGTGAAGCGCTGCGTTTTGGTCATTGGCCGATTGGTACGAATTTAGTTATCTGGCAATCAATCTCTGCACCGTCTCCTGAATTAAAATGTCAGTGAGCGGTCGTTCCCAGCTTGCGCGAAGCATGCATACACTGAAGCGATGCGCACCGCGAGAAAGATTGCTATCGTTTGGATTGGCTGGGACTCAAATCAGAGGAGATTCACTGATGAAGATTTTTATTGCAGGTGGAACAGGAGCCATAGGTCGGCCGCTAATCGCGAAATTGCTTGCCAATGGACACGCTGTAGTTGCTCTGACCCGTTCTCCAGAAAAAGCTCAGGCCTTGGTGGACCAAGGCATAGAACCTGCCATCGCGGATGTGTTCGATGCCGATGCGGTCAAAGCGGTTGTCAGTCGCGCTCAGCCGGAAATCGTAATTGAACAACTCACCGCACTACCCAGAGCGTACACCCCTGAGGCAATGAGTGCCGCCGCGCCCCTCAACAATCGCATCCGTTTAGAAGGCGGTGCCAACGTGCTGGCAGCCGCGCTTGCGGCGGGTGTGCGTCGTTACCTAAGGCAGTCGATCGCGTTCTGGGCGGTTCCTGGTCCTGGGTTGGCAGATGAAGAAACGCCCCTGGCATTTGATGCCTCGCCTGCGGTTGCAGCAGGTGTGCGCGAGGTAACTGAGCTTGAGCATCACTTACTAGGAAATACAAACATAGAAGGGATTGCCCTGCGTTATGGTTTCTTCTACGGACCCGGCACCTGGTTCAATCCTGATGGCGATGTTGCCCGACAAGTCCGACAGCAAGAGTTCCCGATCGTCGGGAATGGCGAAGGCGTCTGGTCGTGGCTACACATTGAGGACGCGGCGATTGCCACCGCTGCAGCAACCGAACGCGGCGATCCCGGGATTTATCTAATTGCAAATGATCAACCTTTACCGGTGCGCGAATGGCTCCCTGCGTTTGCTCAATGGCTGAAGGCGCCACCACCCCCGCACTTATCAGTTGAGGACGCAGGCGGTGCGGATGCGGTTTACTACGGGACTAAGATGCGAGGCGTATCGAATGCAAAGGCAAAACGCGAACTGAATTTTCTACCGCGAGCGTTGGAGTGGATCGCTGACTGAAAGTACCCGACTGCGGGGGATGAAGAAAGGAAGAAGTAAGAATTTAGCAGTAGGAAATAGAAAAAGTCAGAAGGAAGATCACTCCGTTTGTCTGACTTTGGCCGGCTTACCGTCATAGCGGCCTAACGAGCCAAGGCCACCTGCTAACACGAAAAGTTGGATTCACTGCGGAGAGATCGCGGGCCGTTGCGCTCTCAAAATATATTTCTGAATCTTGCCTGTCGCAGTTTTCGGTAGTTCTTTGAGAAAGGTGACACTGTGCGGCGCTTTGAAGTGCGCCAGGTTCGCCCGCGCAAATTCGCACAGCTCTCGTTCATCGGCGCGCTCGCCGTCGTGCAAAACGACAAAAGCGTGTGGCGCTTCGCCCCAGCGTTCATTCGGGAATCCGACAATAGCAACCTCCTGGACCGCCGGGTGTCTCAAAAGCACGCCTTCCACTTCGACCGAAGAGATGTTTTCACCACCGCTTATGATGACGTCTTTCAAACGGTCGCGAATTTCGACGTAACCATCAGGATGCACGACAGCGGCGTCGCCTGAGTGGAACCATCCGCCGTGCACAACCCGCTCGGTCGCTTCCGGATCGTTGTAGTAGCCGGCCATGACCACGTTGCCACGAGCAACGATTTCCCCCGGAGTGACACCATCGTGTGGCACGTCGTTGCCCTGCGTGTCCACTACACGCAACTCACCGGATGTAATCAACTCCACACCCTGACGGGCTTTGATCGCCGCCCGTTCGCTGATCGAGAGAGACGCGTGTTCTGCGCGCGCCTCGCAGACAGTGATGAACGGCGCTGTCTCGGTGAGTCCGTAAACGTGCGTGATGGTCCAGCCTAAATCTTCTTCAAGTCGCTGTATGGTGTTCGCTGCGGGCGGCGCACCCGCCGTGATAACGTGAATTCCTTTCGGCGCCAGGCGACGGACGTCTCGTGCATTTGCTAACGAAATCAAAACCGTCGGCGCTGCGCACAATATTGTGACCTGTTGGGTCCCCATCAATTCGAAAAGAGCGCGAGGCTCGACTTTGCGCAGACAAATGTGAGTCGCTCCCGCAGCCGTGACCGTCCAGACAAAAGTCCAGCCGTTGGCGTGAAACATTGGCAGCGTCCACAGATAACGATCAGAACAGGTCATCGGCGCGTAAAGCAGTGTGCCGATAGAATTCATCCAGGCATTGCGATGAGTGATCATCACGCCTTTCGGGCGCGCGGTGGTGCCGCTGGTATAATTGATTGTGAGCAGATCGGTCTCGCGAATGTTCGGACGAACAAATTCAGGCCTGCTCGCTTCTATCGTTGCCTCATAATTGAGCCAGCCCTCGAGGTTTCCTGTGAGAGCGACGAAGTGTTCAACTGTGGGAAGCTGTTCGCGAATAGTGTCGATCGTTCCAAGATAGTCGCGGTCTGCGCAGACCATGCGCGAACCACTATGATTAATCAGATAAACAAAGTCGTCCGCGGTCAGCCGGTAGTTTAACGGCACCAGCACTGCGCCGATTTGCGGGACGGCATAAAACGATTCCAGCTGCGCGTGAGTGTTTGGTGAAAGGTAAGCGACTCGGTCACCGGGGATGATTCCAAGTTTCTGCAAAGCCGCCGACCAACGATCACAGCGATCGCAAAACTGCGCATACGTCCACTGTGATTCGCCATCGACCACCGCGATACGTTCGGGATAGAGTTTGCGCGCGCGGCGGGCAAATTCGAGGGGCGTCAACGGTGTTTCCACTTGTCTTGTTAAATGCCAGATAGTTGACTGCTGAGGGTAAAGAGAAAGGACACGGAGATAAAGCGAGTTGCTACGCAAGCGTCAGCCAAAGGTCCGGCCGATTTGCCTGGGCGTAAAGCCTGCCCGCCTTCTGCAGACTTATATCGATTCAGAAAGACCAGTCGATCCGCGCTGGGGTGCGCCACGCAAAATAGAGAAACGGCCGCAGGAAAGTCCTTTTATTTTTTTCGTTCTCTCCGCATCATCAAATCATGATCAAGTTCGTTTTCGGGATTGTTATTGGAATTGGGCTCGTTGTGCTGGCCGGCTATCTTTTCGTTGCGCGCGGCGGAATATTCATGGGAACGGACACCAAACCGTTGCCGATGGAAGAGAGGATTGCCGGTGCCGCTATTACTGCGTCGATTGGCAAAAGCGCGAACGAGCAACCGCCGCTACCGTCGGACGAGACCAATCTTCAGGCTGGTGCCAAACTTTATATGAACATCTGTGCCGGGTGTCATGGGAAGCTGGACAAGGCAGATAGCGGCGCGAAGGGCTTTTATCCGCCGCCGCCAACCCTGCTTCCGCCAGGTAGCGGAGTAACCGACGACCCTGTAGGCACCATTCATTGGGTGGTCAAAAACGGAATCCGTTTCAGCGCCATGCCGAGATTTGGGCCCAAACTGAGCGACACCGAAATTTGGCAGGTGAGTCTCCTGCTGAAGAACGCCGACAAATTACCGGACTCGGTCAAGGAGTCGCTGCGTCAACCAGCGCAGTAGTAAAATTTGCGCTTTGCTACTGACAATCGGTGATTGTTGAACGGTGTGCGGCAGACCGCTTGCGATCTGCCGCCGCGCACCTTTTTATTAGGCCGCCTTTTGCGCCATGGAGCGGCCGAGCCACTCCTCGAAACGCGTCGGGCCAAGCCGTGCTTTATCGCCGGGCATAAGACTTTGATCATTTAGCTCGGTGCCGAAATACTTGGCGTGGACGTCGGTGATTACCTTCCGCGGATCTCGCGTTGCGCTTAGGAAATGCTGCGCCAGATCGTCCATTCGGATCGGTTCGGGACCAGCAATCTCGATTGTTTCGTTTGAAGGTTGGGTAAGTGCCAGCCCGGCCAAAGCGACGGCGACGTCATCCGATGCGATGGGTTGCATGAGAGCCGGCGATAACCGAACCGTTTTTTCCTCCGTGGCCGATTCGATAATGCCTTTCACGAACTCAAAGAACTGCGTCGAGCGGACGATGGTGAATGGAACTCCTGATGTCTTAACCAGTTTTTCCTGAGCCACCTTCGCGCGCAAATATCCACTCGCGGGCAACCGGTCCGCGCCAACGATGGACAACGCTATGTGATGCCGTACGCCGGCCTCTTTTTCCGCACCAAGCAGGTTGCGCCCTGCCGTCTGGAAGAACTCCATTACCGCCTTGTCCTCCCACGATGGCGCGTTCGCGACGTCAACAACGATCTGAGCTCCGTCCAGCGCGCCACTCAATCCTTGACCAGTAAAGGTATTGACGCCCGAGGAAGGCGACGCCGCGAGTACTTCCTGGCCACGGTGGCGAAGATTGTTTACGACCTTTTTCCCGATGAGGCCGGTGCCTCCGATGACCACGATTTTCATTCTCTTGTTCATATCTTGTCTCTTTCTGTTTTTTATGTGTCCTTCACAATAGGAAATACGCGCTCGAGGTCAGGGTAACTTAAGTTACCATTTTCTCGCTCCGCGGAGCCGTTCGCGATCCAGCCAGATACTCCTCGATCCGGCAAATGGCTTCCCGAGCTTTTGCTCGCCTTCCGAATAGCGGCGGCTACGCTCCGATGGATGCTATGAGAAACGTCTCAATTGCCCGCGTGACTGTTGTTGTAGCGGTTTTCCTGCTTTTCGATCACACCGTCTTTAGCGAACCCACACCGTCGTCGACGACAAATTCTCTTCTGGCCGAAGTCAGCAGGAAAATCGACGACACAGCCATGAAAATGCTGAGCGAGAGCGGTGTGCCGAGCGCTTCGATCGCCGTGGTGAAGGATGGAAAACTGGCTTACGCCAAAGCATACGGCTTGGCCGACATCGCAGCGCATCGGTCCGCGACGACTTCGATGATTTACAGTGTTGGTTCGATTAGCAAACAGTTCACTGCCGCATCTATTCTTCTCCTGGCTGAGGAAGGCAAACTCTCCCTCGATGCTCCCGTCGGACGGTGGTTACCGGAGCTGACGCGAGCGAATGAAGTCACGATCCGCCAGGTGCTCTCGATGACTTCCGGTTACCAGGACTTTTGGCCACAGGATTATGTGATGCCTTCGATGATGAAACCAGTTTCGCCGGAGGAAATTTTGAAAGGCTGGGCTCAAAAGCCGCTCGATTTCGAGCCGGGAACGAAATGGCAGTACAGCAACACGAACTACGTCGCCGCCGGCATGATTGTGGAACGGCTTAGCGGGATGTCTGTGCTCGACTTCCTGCATCACCGCATTTTCGATCCGCTAGAAATGAAGAGCGTGTTCGATTGCGATAGCGCTGCGCTGCCGCCGGGGTCGCCGACTCGCTACAATCGTTATGGACTGGGCCCGGCGCGTCCCGCTCCGAAGGAAGGAAAAGGCTGGCTGTTCGCCGCAGGCGAGTTGGCGATGACGGCTTCCGATTTGGCGAAATGGGATATCTCGATGATCGATGCAGCGGTCCTGAAACCGCAGTCCTACTACGAGATGGAAAGGGCGGAGCTACTCAAGAATGGCGCGAGCAGCCAATATGGTTTGGGCATCGGTGTGAGTTTGGTCAATGGTCACAGGGTGCTTGCCCATGGCGGAGAAGTCTCCGGGTTCACGGCGCAAAACGCAATTTATCCCGACGATCGCGCTGCGGTGATTGTGTTGACTAACATGGATGCAAATCGAGCAGCAGTGAATCTGGCGAATAAGATCGGCGAAATAATCTTCTCGCCGACGTCCAACGGTGACTTGCTGACAAAGGCAAAGGCGATTCTGGTTGGTCTCCAAAAAGGTAAGATCGATCGTTCACTCTTTACCGATAACGCCAACTCCTATTTTGATAAACAATGTTTGCAGGACCTGGCGACTAGCCTCGCACCTCTCGGCGTTCCCACTGACTTCGAATTGGTTAGCGAAAGTTTGCGTGGTGGAATGACGGCCCGGCGCTACCGGGCAAAGTTTCAAAAGAAAAATTTGGGAGTTAGCACCTACACCATGCCGGACGGAAAACTCGAGCAATTCATTGTCTCCGCGGAATGACCGAGACGAATTCGAGTCCGGTATTGTAAGCGGTTTATCATGCGCCCCGGCTTTCAACAATAAGGGGCGGGCTGGACCGTAGCCGGAAATGTTCGTTTGTGTTTCGCGCGATCCGCGCGATAATACCTCCCTTATTGGATTACTCTGTTTAACTTCACTGCGCGGTAGATCGTCAGATGAGCGTCGCTCATTGGTGGTTTGAAACCCGATTCCCGGGAACGGCTCTGTAGCTCCTTAGTTTTTCCAAGTTCAAACACAATGAAACTGTACGTAGGAAATCTCTCTTTTGAGACCACTGAGAACGATCTTCAGGATCTGTTCGAACAACATGGCCAGGTCAATGAAGTCCGTCTGATGATGGATCGCATGACCGGCAAATCGCGCGGGTTCGCGTTCGTTACCATGAACGATAACGCGCAGGCCAATGCCGCGATGAGCGCGCTCAATGGCCAGGAAGTCAACGGCCGCGCGCTAACCGTAAATGAAGCGCGTCCTCGCGAGGAACGTCCGCGTCCTTACGGCGGCGGAGGCGGCGGTGGTGGTGGTCGACGCTCGTTCGCGAATAATCGCCGGTAAATCCGGAGTTGATGTTGCAGCCGGCGCTCAGGCGGGCGCCGCGCTGTTCGCAACTGCGAAAAATTTCGTGTGGCTAATAATCGAATAACAAACTCGGAAAAGGCGATCGAGTTGGAAGGAACGATCACGAACGTTCTGCCCGGAACGATGTTTCGGGTCGCGCTGGCGAATGATCATCTCGTGCTCGCGCATATTTCGGGCAAAATGCGAAAACGTTTCATTCGTCTGACAGTCGGCGATCGTGTGAGAATGCAGATGTCGCCATACGATACCGCCAAAGCGCGGATTGTTTACCGGCTCTGACATGGCAAGGCGATTTTATTTCGAACCGCCGCAACGGCGATCAAAGCCCAAGGCCGGTTCCGGTCTGAAAAGTTTGCTCGTACGTTGTCCTTCGACTTCGAAACTCACCGATACCGGTCGCACGATTGAAGAGAAACTTTGGGCAGCGGCAAAAGTGAAGGGGCAAAAGTTTACCTGCAGCCATTGCGGCGCTGTCCATATTTGGACCAAGGCAGACGTTGTGCTGGGAAGACCGATTGCCTAACTGATTCTGGTCAGGAACTGCTCGACGATATTCTTCCCTGTGATCTTCCGTATCCCGATCGATCGTATCAATTGGACCACGAGCGGGTTCTTGATCGGCACTTTTGCATTAACGCTAACCGCGGTCCCGCTCTACCTGTGGTATTTCGGGATTGATTGGTTCCTTTTAGCGATCTTTGTAGTGTCACTGGCTGCGACCGGGTTCAGTATTACGCTTGGCTATCACCGCTTGTTTTCGCACGCGACTTTTCGCGCACGGTTGCCGCTGCGCTTATTCACTCTCATCTTTGGCGCGGGGGCGTTCGAAAATTCTGTCCTGATGTGGGCCAGCGAGCATCGCCGGCATCATAAACATGTCGACCACGACGAAGATCCCTATGATATCACCAAAGGATTTTTTCATGCGCACATCGGCTGGCTTTTGTTCAAGCTCCAGCCACAACCGCCGTTCGATAATGTGAACGATCTAAAAAAAGATCCCTTGGTGATGTGGCAACACCGGCATATCCATTTGCTCGCCGTGCTGATGAGTCTTGCTTTGCCAACTGCGCTCGGCGCGCTCTGGAACGGCTGGATCGGTGCGCTCGGTGGTTTTCTCATTGGCGGTGTGGCTAAAGTGGTCGTGCTTCAACACGGCACCTTCCTGATCAACTCAGCCTGTCACACCATCGGTCGTCAGCCGTACTCGACCCGGTGCAGCGCGCGCGACTCGTTTTTCCTGGCGCTGTTTACCTTCGGCGAAGGCTACCATAATTATCATCACGAGTTTCAGCACGATTATCGCAACGGCGTAAAGCCGTGGCAATGGGATCCAACCAAATGGTTGATTTGGAGCTTCTCCAAGATCGGACTCATTAGCGGGCTGCGCCGTGCGCGGGCGGAATTGATTTCCTCAAGCGAAATGAATGTGCGAAAAGCGGCGACGAGTAAGCAGGTGGCGGGAGCAACAGGAAAACTCCTGACGCTCGATGCCCAACGTAGAAGTGAGTACGCATCGCACGGCGCGCTGGCGCAAAACATGTGCGATCTAGCGCGTGAAACAAGTCAGGAAAGTTGACTCACCTCAGAGCGGTCGCAGTCCGTGGCGCTCTCGAAAGATCCTAGCGATTATCGCTAACGCACTATCGTAAGAGTCAGATCGTTGCCATCGCCAATTTCGTAGCTGGCCTGCAGGCGATTGCCGGAGATTCTTAGCCGCAGTCGTGTTGCTGGCATTTGTCTTGATTGGGGCTTCACTTCTTCCAGCCTGGCGCGCAGCGCGAGTCGATCCGATTGTTGCGATGCAGATCGAATGATGTTTGCGTCATAGGGAGGATGACGAACTCATACACGCTTGAGCCGATTGGCTTCATTCGATCGACGGTGAAGGGGCGTGAAGATGCGCCGCGGCAGGGACCGGAAGGTGCACCCGACGCATGGCTCGAGATCGAACCGCGATTCGCCGAGGCATTGCTGAGATTGGAAGTAGGTCACGAATTAATCGTGATCACGTGGTTACACCAGGCGAAGCGCGACGTGCTGAAGGGACATCCGCGTAATGATCCGGCCCGTCCGCTCACCGGCGTGTTTTACACGCGCTCACCCGCCCGACCGAACCCGCTCGGGCTGCATCCTGTTACCGTGCGGGAGATTGATGGCACACGCATAAAAATCGGACCGATCGAGGCATTCGATGGCACGCCGGTTGTCGATATTAAGTCGGCGTCTACGCGTGCGGACGCTTGATCCATCGTTGAGATTCTACCCAATGAGCCATCAACGTGTTCGTGGTGAACGCTCACAATTTGCGAATTTCTTCGACTTGAAGTTGCACGAAGCCATCTCGCACACTTTGCTTTCCCTTGATGGTTACAACCTGCGCGGCGTACTCTGCAAGCTCCGCGTTGACTGAATGGCCGGGTTCGCCGGTCAACAAATACACCTTTCCATTTTGAGCTCTGATTCCAGCAGGTTCTCCGCTTTTGATGCATATCCTCGCGCACGTCGCGTGATCGGGACCGCTCAAGTTAGAGGCGATGTAGCAAGTCATATCAAGCACTTCACCAGTCACCACAATTTCCTGCGGGCTCGCGACAGGATGGCGGCGCTCCGACCATTTCAGCAGTAGCACTGTAACAGTGGCCGAGATAAGAATCGCCGCCGCGAGCTGAGCTATGCGTGACCATTCGTGCGGGAACGCGATCGGCCGCTTACGCACAATTTTTTCAGACAGCCGAACAGGTGGTTCAATCGCCTGAAACTTAGTCCGGATCGCGTCGTAACACTCGGTTTGCTCTCGCAGCCATCGGCCAAGTTCCGGATCGCTTTTGGCGTAGTCTAACGCCGCGCGAAATTGCGGATCGGAATCGTCGATCGTTCCCCGATATAGCAGCAGGATTTGCTTGGCCTCGTGCGTATTCATTTGACCTGTTCAACCGGCACATTGGTTTCACTCAACCGGCGCAAAAGCTGAACTTTCGCGCGCGCAATACGGGACTGTACCGTCCCGAGCGGAAGCGCCAGAACATCCGCGATTTCCTTGTAGGACAAATCTTCCATGTAATAGAGCACAAGCGGCGCACGAAAATCTTCGGCGATCTCGCCCAGAATACGAAGCAACGTTTGCCAATCGGCTCGTTCCACGCAAGTCGCCGGCACATTCGGTAAATCTTTCACGCATTCGTCGATTGACTCGTTAGGAAAACGATTTCGCCTGCGACAAGTCTTGAGAAACTCGCGGTGCAATGTCGTGAAGAGCCAGCCTTTCACGCTCGCCGCTTTCTGAAGTTGGTGACCTTTGTTCGCCCAAATGTAGAAAGTCTGCTGCGTCAGATCAGCGGCGTCGGCTTCGCTCCCGGTCAAACTCAAACCAAATCGATACAGATCGCGGTAGTAAAGTTTCACGAGGTTTTCAAACTCCAGGTCGGCGGACATGTCGCCGTTATTCCCAAACAGGAGTTCTCAAACGGAAATTTGTTCCCGCTGACAACCAAGGATTCGCCAGAAACCGGGCGGGAAGATTTCTCAAACTTTTCCGCGCGCGGGAACAAAAATGATCCTGATGCATCTCATTCGAAACGAACGGATGAACGTAAGCCGAATCCTTCCCTTCGCAGTCGGAATTTTTGCTGCCACACAATTGGCCGCTCAGTCGCCATTGACCGTAACCCTGATAAAAGCTGGTCGTCTGCTGGATCCGCATTCCGGGAATGTCTTTTCGCCCGCAGCGGTGCTGATTGAAAACGGCAAGATCAAAGAAGTTGGTCCGCCGCCACAACTTCAGGCTCACGTATCGGGCGGGGTCCAAACCATCGACCTCGGCAACGCTACTATGTTGCCAGGTTTGATCGACAGCCACACGCACTTGTTTCTCGACATCATCTCGCCGCCCCAAATCGAGATTGATCGCCATTCGAACGGGTTCTTTGCGCCCGGGATGTTGCTGGCCATCGTGGAATCACCAAGCAAGCGCGCCTTGATTGCGGCCAAGTTGGCTCGCGAAGATCTGGAGAGTGGAATCACCACTGTTCGGAACCTTGGTCACTCAGGAATTGATGGTGACACGGAATTGCGCGATGCCATTAACGCCGGCCGTGTTCCCGGTCCGAGGATTCTTGCTTCAGGACGCAAACTGATCACGCGCGGTGAATATGTTCAAAACCTCAATCCCGCGCTGGCCGATGCCATCATACAGCAGGAGTTTTTGTTAATCGACGGAATAGACCGCGCACGACAGGCAGTCCGGCAAAATGAGTTCCAGAACGTCGACGTAATCAAGGTTTCAGCAGACGAGAATCTCACCGTCCCCGAACTCAGAGCAGTCGCTGAAGAGGCCCACCGCCAGCACCTCAAGCTTGCTGTTCATGCAATCGATGCCACCAGCATTCAAACCGCGATAGATGGTGGCGCAGATTCTATCGAACACGGTAACGAAATCACCGATGCACATCTGAAGCACATGCACGATAAAAACATCTTCCTCGATCTGACGCCAACGTTTTATGGCGGGTTATCCCTAAAGATTGACGACCTAATCTTTGTAATGTCGCCGGAAACGCATGCTGCGCGCGTGAGCGCCGCTGCTCGAGGCCGCGTCCGATACGACCAGCTCGTCCAGCGTGTCATGAAGTCGGGCGTGAAATTTTCCGCCGGGTCGGACATGTGCTGGTTTTATCCGGGCAAAACGCGCGGCCCTTTCCAGCACAGTGGGATCCGAAGCTTGGAATTCACGTGACTTGAAGTCGCGGC